>JAEEGL013712857.1_pt1 | contig 49338 bp, 42 predicted proteins | sample 9134231 | NCBI WGS metagenome assembly JAEEGL01 (sample SAMN16246548, study PRJNA631951) | gut metagenome | biome: gut microbiome; feature: rumen; material: fiber-attached | host: Bos | place: Iran: Karaj | collected 2018-10 | reverse complement strand
CCGGTGTCGGAGTATGATGCGGCCGCTTACGGGCTGGTGCGTACCTCCGACAGCATAGCGCTGAGCGGGGTGGCCTGTTATGACAACCGGCTGCGGGCTTACGACCTCACGTCGGCGACACCCAACACGCCCTTTTGGGTTTCGGACGAGACCTATGCTACGGGTACGGACAAATATGCCGTGAATGTGAGCTTTGTGGACTTCAATGGCGACGGTCACCCCGAGGTATATGTGCGCAACAAGGTGTTCAACGCGGAGAACGGCAAGCTGTTGGCAACAGCGAATACCACAAACGCAGGTTTGTCGTATGCGCATTACAGCCAGTACACGCATCGGAAACTCTCCTCCCCTTTTGCCGCTGATGTGTACGGAGATAGTCATCCGGAACTGATACTAGGCAATGAAATCTACGAAGTGTCTATTACCAACACGAACGGAACGGCGGGCAACACGATGACATTGGCGCAGCAGGTCACACCGCCGGGAGGCGCACCCGTTGACGGACACACGCAGGTGGCCGATTTCAACCAGGACGGTCATCTCGATGTCTTCATCAGCATCAAGAACACGGATGCGCAAGCAGGGACAGTATATTGCTATGTGTGGGACGTACATAACGGGCAAGTCAGTAATCCGCTCAGTATCAATACGAACCGTTCAGGAAAAAGTATTCCGCTGATAGCAGATATTGACAATGACGGCTTGTTGGAAATAGTGCTGCAAAGCGGTGCATCGACGAATCGCCAAATACAGGCTTACAAGTACAATGCCGGTACACAGTCTTTTTCTCTTATGTGGGATATGGTTCCCAATGAAGACACCTTTTCGAACAGCTTCACGGCTTTCGATTTCAACATGGACGGTCTGCTGGATTTGGTGATCTGCGACCAGGCCACGATGAAGATTGTGAACGGCAGCGGAAAAAGCCACATCACCCACAACGATACCGTTCCGGTGTATGAGCTGAGTACTCTCCCGTATAGCGAGACCACCATCATGCAGTATCCGGTCATCGCCGATGTGGATGCCGACGGGGCGGCGGAGATTGTCTCCGTGGGCAGTTCGAAACTGAATGTTTTCAAATCCTCGGGGCAGCCTTGGGCACCTGCGCGGCCCGTGTGGAACCAGTATATGTACAATGTCACCAACATCAACAAGGACCTCACCGTGCCCACCACATCGTTTAACAACGCCACCGCGTTCACCGACCCGCAGGGCGTTGTGCGTTGCCCGTTCAACAACTTCCTGCAGCAGGCCACCTTGCTCGACCAATATGGACGACCGTTTATGCCGGTGGCGAACGTTTCCGCCACTGCCGACACCACCTCTTCCTACGAAAACGGGGTCTTCACCTACACCTACACCTTCTGCAACACGGGCAGTCAGGTACTTGCCGCCCCGTTCTATATCACCTATTATGCCAACAACTACGGGGGAGTCGTGGTGAACACCGAGCTGGTTTCCACCCCACTGATGCCTGGAAACTGCATTACGCGGCAGGTGCAATTTGCTGAAGAGGATCTAATGGACATTCCCGAGCTCGAAAATATCGTGGTGGCGCTGAACGACCACGGGACCGGTGTGGCGCAAAACGGCGGACAGCAGGGGGAGTGCGACACCACCGACAACTTCTTCACTTTCCGTGTTGATCCGTGCAATATTCCCAACGATACTGTCACGGCTGACGTTTGTGTTCACGAATCTTATTCGGATGAGAACTTCGACATCCCTGCAACAGAGACGGAAGAGGCTGGAACTTACTATTTTAGTCGAGTCTTTCAGGTGGGGGAATGCGACAGTGTGATTGTTTTGCAACTGCGGGTGCATCCCGAATACGACCTCCATTTCACAGAGACCATCTCTGAAGGAACCGCCTACGACCGCCACGGTATTTTCTTGAGCGAAAGCCTGTTGGAAAGTGGACAAAGCATCGACACCTCCATCACTTACCAGAGCGTCTATGGTTGCGACAGCGTCATCCACGTCACCATCCATGTGGCCGCCTCGGAAATCACCCTCTACCTTCCCAACGCCATCACTCCATCCAAAGCTGACGGCTTGAATGATTATTTTTCCCTTCCTGAGAGAATCCAAAATCAGATCGCTGATTTTGAGATCATGATTTTCAATCGTTGGGGCGAGATGGTCTTCTACTCCAACGACAAAAACTTCTGCTGGCATGGGGAAGTCAAGGGGAAGACATTCTACGACAATGTCTATCAGTACGTTATTCAATATTCGAATCCGTTCGGCAAGAAGTTCACCCAAAGAGGCACCATCACCGTGCTCTAGCGCTCCGTTGCGCCACCGGCAGTAAGAAAACTCAGCGATTATAATTTTGTCATTTTATAGTTATCATTTTTTGACAAAAAATAGTATGTTTGCACCGCGAAGAATTTAACTATAAATAACTGAAAATCAGCGTTCAAAACAAAGAAGCATGTATCTCGTAAGCATTTTGGTCCCCGTTTACGGGGTGGAGAAATATATGGAGCGATGTGCGCGGAGCCTGTTTGAGCAGACTTACGAGAACTTGGAGTACATTTTTGTGGACGATTGCTCACCCGACAACAGCATTGCCATCCTGAAGCGGGTGATGGAGGACTATCCCGAGCGGAAGGCTCAAGTGCGCATTATCCGGCACGAGCGCAACCGCGGTTTGGCGGCGGCACGCAACACCGCGCTCGATGCCGCATCAGGACCTTTTCTTACCCATGTGGATTCCGACGATTATTTGGATCGCGATGCCGTTCGTTTGCTTGTGGAGAAACAGGTGGAAACTGGGGCCGATATTGTGTCGGGGAACTACTATGTGATAAATAACAAGGGAAAACAAAATAAATATTTACCTGACTATAAAGACAACCGTGAGTTTTTGCTGAAAACGTTAGACATTCATGAAGGAATACGTACAATTTGGGGCCATTTAGTCAGGCTTTCACTATATAACGATTACCATATCAGATTGAAGGAGGGGGTCGATGTGGGAGAAGACTGGCAACAAATACCGTTACTGGCATACTACGCAAAAAACACATCCCAAATAGATAGTTTTGTGTATTATTACGATTGTACAAATCCGCAGTCTTATATACACCAATATCAAAATTCTGTTTTTTGGGAGCAACCAATAAAATCATTGTTTATCATGGAGAGTTTTTTTGCGGATAAAGAGCCAATATACAAAGAAGCGTCGCATCGTTTATCAATTTATAAATTGAAAGTTTTATTGCATATAGCCGCAAAAAACAAAAACAAAGATGCTTTTGATGAAATAAAAACTTTAATATTGTCAAACTATTCAGATTACATTGAAGTAATAGGTTGGGATAATCCGCTCAATCGCGTTTTTAGATGTAACTATTATTTGCATAGTGGCTATCGACGATTGTATGAATTCGGGAAAAATGTTTTTCGGAGAAACTGACGTGTTGTCAAGCCGGGTTATAAAAAAATACGCAAGGCTTTTAATACAGTAAAGAAGGCGCCATAAAAATAGCGCGCAAAAGAATCATCCCGTGAATATATTTTTTTCTTATAAAAATACCATTCCAAATTGTAATGCAGTAATGATCTCCAAAGCTTGTGTTTCTTTAAGGCAGGTGCATGAAGCTCATAATAGACAGCAGATCTGCTTTTGAAAAAATGCTGCTTTTGCTTTCCTGACGATTTGCTGTTCACCGAGATGGAGGTATAGGTGATTCTATAAAGCACTGTCACTTGAGGCAGGTAAGAGAAGCGTTCTCCGGATTCTAACAGTTTAAAGGCGAAAGGAATGTCGTCAGACAATCGATAGCGTTCATCAATTCCACCTAATTTATCGTACAACTCTCTCTTGTAGAACCAAGTCGTGGAAGGGGCAACCAGTTTGTTCTGAATATGAGCGAGGAATTGTTCTTTACTGGAAACAGGAAATTTGTAGTTGTCTTCGGGGAGGATTGTTAGCACCTCTTTCGTCTCATTGGAAATCCATTTAGCCCTTGAGACTACCATATTACAGCCATTCTTGTTTGCAAAAGCTATGTTCTTTTCTATGGCGTCAGGCAAAAGAATATCATCCCCGAATATTTTTATCCATTCTCCCGTGGATGCTCGTATTCCAATATTGAAATTGGCCGATATCCCTTTGTTCTCTTCGTTCACAATGAGTTTGCTTCTGACAAATCTCTCTTGATTTAAAGTCAACCATTCTTTACATTTGATGGCTGTGTCGTCTTGAGAGCAATCATCAGCAATAATCAACTCCAAAGGGGAATATGTCTGATTTTTTATGCTATCTAATGTTTCAATAATTGATTCTGATGCATTATATGAAACAACAACAATAGATACTAAAGGAGCCGTCATCATCAAATTATTTCACTGACCAATCATTAATCAATTTTATTACCGCATCAACCTGTTCCATCGTTATGGATGGACCAATTGGCAAACTCAATTCCTCATCAGCTATCCGCTCCGTGATAGGCAAGGACAATCCATCCCAAGTCTTATAGCACTCTTGTTTATGTGGAGGAATGGGATAGTGGATTACAGTTCCTACTCCATACTGTTCCAAATAATCATGCAACATGTCCCGTCTCCCATTTGCCACAAGAACCGGAAACAAGTGGTAAACATTCTGTCTGTCTGGCAAATGATCGGGCAAAGTGATTAACGGATTGTTGATATTCTCATAGTAATAATGAGCCACCGCCTGTCGATGGGCGTTGTCTTCAACTAAATAGTTTAGCTTTACATCCAACACCGCTGCTTGAATTTCATCCAAACGGCTGTTACGACCTGTATATTTGAACACATATTTTTTCTGGGAACCGTAATTGGCCAAAGCGCGAATAGTCTTTGCCAGATTTTCATCGTTGGTGGTAACAGCACCGCCGTCGCCCAATGCCCCAAGGTTTTTGCCCGGATAGAAGCTATGGCCAGCCGCATCGCCAATGCTACCTGTCGTACGGCCGTCAGTATGCTTGCAGCCATGGGCTTGAGCATTATCTTCTATCAGTTTCAGGTTGTACTTCTCACGAAGTGTGCCAATTTTTTCCGTATAGGCGTTTCTGCCATAGAGGTGGACAATGCAGATGGCTTTCGTTTTGTCTGAAATGTGCTGTTCTATCAAGTCATCATTCATTTCCAATGTGTTAAGTTTAGGCTCCACAAGTACTGGCTTCAGGCCATTCTCTGTAATGGCGAGAATGGTGGCAATGTAAGTGTTGGCTGGCACAATCACCTCGTCACCGGGCTGCATAGCCCCCATCTCAATGTATGCCCGGAATATCCAGATAAGTGCATCTAAACCGTTCGCGCAGCCGACACAATACTTAGTCCCGATAAACTTGGCATAGTTCTCTTCGAAACGTTTGTTTTCTTCGCCTTGCAAATACCATCCGCTATTCACCACACGAGCCACAGCCTCGTTGATTTCTGTTCCATGAAGAGCGGTTACATCTTTTAATGACAAAAAAGGTATCATACTTAAAAATCTACTTTTCGACAAAAACTTGCGGGACTGCCCATCCATAACTCACCTGCAGGAACATCTTTAGTCACAACTGAACCCGCTGCGACAAAAGCTTTTTCGCCAATGATAACTCCAGGCAAAATAACAGATCCGGCACCGATGGTGGCTCCTTTGCACACCTTTGTTCTTAACAACTTCCAGTCTTTGTTCTTTGACCTTGGGTACATGTCGTTGGTGAATGTCACATTCGCCCCGACCAATACATTGTCCTCCAACTCTATTCCGTCCCAGATCTGTACTCCGCATTTCACCGTTACATTGTTTCCAATTTTCACATCATTTTCGATGAAGCAGTGGGAGCAAATGTTACAATGCTCACCAATAATCGCACCAGGCAGGACAACGCAATATTGCCAAATGTTGGTGGATTCTGGAATTGTGGTGTTTTTGCAATCGCTAAGTGGATGTATCATATTAGGTCTCTGTATTTTAGAAAAACGTCATAATCCCTTATGTAATCTTCTTCTTTGTAAATGTCGTTTGCGAGAACCATGCATACCGCGCCAGAGGAGAAATCCTCTAACTCTCTCCAGATGCCGGGTTTTACATAAAGTCCTTGATATGGACGATTCAAGAAGAAGCTGCGTTTTTGTTTGCCGTCATCCAAGGTGACCGTAAAAGAACCCGAAGCGGCGACAATCAGTTGCTCCAATTCTTTATGAGCGTGAGCCCCCCGTGACGATCCTCCCGGTATGTCATAGAGATAGTAAACCCGCTTGATATCGAAAGGAAGTGTCGAGCCATTCTCAACAACGGAAAGATTCCCTTTGCGGTCGCTATGATGTTGGTCTAACTCCACAACAGTGGAGTCAAAAACATTATATTTTTCCATTATGTTTAAGTGTTAAGAATTCACTATAATGGCGGATGTAGTCGTCGGGTTCATAATGCATTGATCCAAACTCCAAAGCCAGTGAATTTGTCGAGAAATCTTCCATTTCGCGCCACAGTCCGGAAGGGACATACAACCCATAATAAGATCTGTTGAGAGAAAACACCTTTTTTCGTTCCCCATCATCTATAATTACATTGAAAGATCCAGACAATGCAATGATGAATTCCTCGTTCTGCTTGAAAGCGTGTCCGCCACGAAACTCACCACCTGGAACATCATAAATCCAATATGTCCGCTTTATTTCAAACGGAATATGCTTCAGCTGTTCCACAAACGAGAGATTGCCTCGTGGATCAGTGAACTTAGGAAGTTCGATTATTTTGACATCATCTACCAAAGCCATAATCGTTTGTCAGATAAGGATATATCTCAAAAACAATATTACATAAAATAGACCGCGAATGTATAAAATTTACAAATACGCGTGGATTGCGTAAAAGAATAATTGGATGTTTGGGCAACTTTGTGGTTGAAAAACGAAATGCTGGTTTCCGCAATCTTATTGTTAGTGTTTACCGTTTGAATCAGGGATTGCATAAGTAGGAGAATTGTTTGGTCTTTGATTGTGAGGGTTCGTGTAAGCCAAATTATTTGTATCTTTGCCGCCGCGCTTGTCTGGTGAAAATTCCGATTTATATGCGCATAAAATGAAAAATCATTTGATTGAATAGATATGGAAAAGGAGAAGAAAGTTTACGTTGGCATGAGTGCCGACATGATCCATCCGGGTCACCTGAATATCATAAAAGAGGCTGCGAAATTGGGGACAGTCACCGTGGGTGTGCTGACCGATGCCGCTATCGCCAGTTACAAGCGGCTGCCTTATCTAACCTACGAACAGCGTGCCGAAATTGTATCCAACATTAAGGGCGTTGATCAGGTCGTGCCCCAAACCACGTTGGATTATGTCCCTAACCTTCGGGAGCTCAAGCCCGACTTTGTGGTTCACGGCGATGATTGGAAGGAGGGCGTGCAGGCCAAGACCCGCCAACGTATCATCGAAGCTATGGCAGAGTGGGGAGGGAAAGTGATCGACATTCCTTACACCCAAGGAATATCTTCAACGGCTATGAATCAGCATCTTAAGGAAATAGGTACGACTCCGGAAATTCGTCTCAAAAGGCTTCGCCGCCTCATTAATGCCAAGAAAATTGTCCGCATTCTGGAATCCCATAATGGTCTTACTGGTCTGATTATCGAAAACACTTCCGTTGAGGTGAATGGCATCAAACAGGAATTCGACGGCATGTGGGCAAGCTCACTGACCGATTCCACCTCAAAAGGCAAGCCCGACATTGAGGCTGTGGACATCACCACCCGTCTTCATGATTTGAACGACGCATTGGAAGTGACCACCAAGCCTATTATTTTCGATGGTGACACGGGTGGCAAAGTTGAACATTTTGTTTTTACGGTACGTACGTTGGAACGTTTGGGAATCTCAGCGGTCATCATTGAAGATAAGGTAGGTTTGAAACAAAACTCTCTCTTCGGAACAGATGCGGTACAGACTCAGGACTCCATTGAAGGTTTTTGTGCGAAGATTAAAGCCGGCAAGAACGCCCAAATCACAGAGGATTTCATGGTCATCTCCAGAATTGAGTCTTTGATTGCCGGAAAATCAGTAGATGACGCTCTTGAGCGTGCATTCGCGTACGTGGCAGCTGGTGCGGACGGTGTGATGATTCACAGCAAAAACAAGGACGGCCAAGATATAAAAGAGTTTTGTACGAGATTCCGTCAACAGAACACGACAACGCCGATTATCGCAGTGCCTACCACTTATAATCAGTTCACCGAAGACGAGTTGGCATCTTGGGGCATCAACGTGGTCATCTATGCCAACCACATGCTCAGAAGCGCATATCCGGCCATGGTCAATTGTGCAAAATCCATCCTGACGCACCAGCGCAGTCTGGAGGCTTCACAAGAGTACTGTATGCCCATTAAGGAAATCCTCGAACTGATACCTGGAACCAAAAAGAAATAGTTATGCTGAATCCGAAATTTTTCATCGACACATTGGGTGATTATGGCGTAGATTTCTTTGCCGGAGTGCCGGATTCTTTGCTAAAGAACATCTGCGCCTATATTGCCGACCATTTCGATGACCGTCACAACATCATCACGGCCAACGAGGGTGCTGCCGTGGGTTTGGCGGCCGGTTACCATTTGGCTACAGGGAAGGTGGGTTGTGTCTATATGCAGAATTCCGGCGAGGGCAATGCCGTCAACCCGTTGGCATCCCTCACCGACAAAGAAGTGTACCATATTCCAGTGTTGTTGCTGATCGGATGGCGCGGAAGACCTGGTATCCATGACGAGCCACAACATGTGAAACAGGGTAAGATCACTACCGGTTTGTTGAATGTTCTGGGCATCAACTATGAAGTACTCAACAAAGACGAGGATTTTGCCAAACGTCAGATAGACAAAGCGATTAGCAGCATCCGAACCACAGGCGAAGCATTCGCGCTGGTTGTCGAAAAAGACACGTTTGACAGTTATACGCTCCAAAATGTCGTCAAAAACGAATTGACATTGGCTCGTGAAGAAGCTGTGCAGATGGTGGCTAAATCACTGGGAGAAAACGATGTGGTTGTCTCCACCACAGGGATGATTTCCAGAGAGCTCTTCGAATATCGTGAAGCGGCTGGAGAAGACCATCGCCGCGATTTCCTGACTGTCGGCTCGATGGGACATGCTTCGCAGATAGCCCTCGGTATCGCTTTGCAAAAACCTGATCGCAACATCTTCTGTTTCGAAGGCGACGGTGCCGTCCTCATGCATACGGGTTCCATGGCCATCACTGCATCCAAGAAGCCTGGCAACTTCTATCATGTGGTGTTCAATAACGGAGCGCATGACTCTGTTGGCGGCCAACCTACAGTAGCGTTGGACATCGATTTGCCTGCTGTTGCAAAAGCAGTAGGGTACCCCTCTGTTTTTTCTGTTGACAATCAGAACGATTTGGCGCAGTTGCTCCCGAAAATCACCTCTTTCCCAGCTCCTGTTTTTCTTGAGATCAAGGTAAAGAAGGGCAACCGCAAAGATTTGGGTCGCCCGACCACTACGCCGATTCAGAACAAAGAGGCCTTGATGGATTTCTTGAAGAAATAAGGTCATGCAACAGATACTGAAAGGGGCGGAAAATATCGAATCTGTCTTGAAAAAGACCGGGTGCCAAAACTATTTGTTGGTGTGTGATTCCTCATTCCCATTTCTGCCCATAAAGGACATGTTCCATACGGACGTGGTTTTCAATCAATTCACGTCTAATCCGTTATATGAGGATGTATGCAAGGGAGTGGAACTGTTTCACGCCAACCATTGCGATGCGATTGTTGCAGTGGGTGGCGGTAGCACGATGGACGTGGCCAAGTGCATCAAGCTTTACTGCAAAATGGATTCTGCAAAGAACTACCTTCATCAGGAATATGCGGACAGTGGCGTACCTCTCGTTGCAGTCCCCACCACTGCCGGTACGGGCAGTGAAAGCACTCGTTATGCCGTCATCTATTTTGAAGGCAAAAAACAGTCTGTGACCCACGATAGCATTATTCCCAACTATGCCATTCTGGAACCGAAACTTCTCAAGTCATTGCCGCTTTACCAAAAGAAATGCACCATGTTGGACGCATTGTGTCAGGGGATAGAGTCATTGTGGAGTGTCAATTCCACCGATGAGAGCATGATTTTCAGTAAGATAGCCATTCAGATGATTATGGATCACTGGCATGGTTATATTGAGGACAACAACGATGGGGATGCTGAATTCATCATGCAGGCAGCTAACTACGCAGGGCGTGCAATCAACATTACCCAGACCACTGCAGCGCACGCCATGAGCTACAAGCTCACTTCCATGTATGGGTTGCCGCACGGACATGCCGTTGCATTGTGTCTGCCTGGAGTGTGGATGTACATGTTGGAACATCCTGATAAGTGCATTGACCCGCGTGGAGAAGATCACATAGGTTTTATTTTCGAGTGGTTAGGGCAGCTGATGCATTGTGACTCCCCTGAGAAGGGGCTTATGATGTTCCGCACTATTATGTTCTCATTGGATATGCCGCAACCGCAGAGCAAAAATCGCGAGGATGAGTTAGACATTCTGACTCGGTCTGTTAACCCAGAACGGTTGAGGAATAATCCGGTGGAACTGGATGAAGAGACGATACGATCTATATATGACCGAATCTTGACAGAGAGTTAAGTTTTTTATTTTGTAAATCAAAGCAAACATCCGCAAACCCGATTAAATTATACAATAAAGATGGTAAAAGTTACTGTTGCGATAGCCGTTTATAACGTAGAAAAATATGTTGAAAAATGCATAGATTCTGTTCTGAACCAAGACTTCACGGACTACGAAGTACTTGTGGTAGATGACCGAGGTCCAGACAACAGCATTAGTTTGGTGGAACAGATGGCCAAATCTCATCCGAATGGTGATAAAATAAGTATTTATCACCATGAAAAAAATCTCGGGACAGGAGGTGTCCGCAACACCTGCATAGACGAGGCAAGAGGTGAATATATCTTTTTTATGGATGGCGACGACTATTTGGCCACCAATACAATACGTTTGCTGTATGATGCAATGACAGCTAATCCTGCCGACATTGTAATGGGAAACTATCAATTGGTTTCTCCTGACGGGAAAGTGATAAGTACCTCGAATTTTGCACCTGGACGAGTAGAATCGGAATATGCGATTGCCAAATGGATGAGCAACAATAAAACAAATTTTTATCCTGTAGCCACTTGGAACAAACTCTTCAGGACCTCGTTTCTGAAGGAAAATAGCATCAGGTGTGTTCCGTGGCATAGGCAGGAAGATATCCTATTCGCCCTGGAAACAGCCTTTGCGGTAAAATCCATTGTCACCATACCGGAAGTGACCTATTATTGGATTCAAGTTCCGGGCTCCTGCCTGCATCAGGATACTAAAGAGTGGCATTTGCACCAGTATCTGGACATTTTTGATAAGTCGATAGCTCTCTTTAATGAAAAGGAACATGAAAAGGCGGGCAAACTACCCAAGGAGGTGTATTGGATTATAAGTTCCAGATACTTGTCAGGATTTATCACCACAAATGTTTGGAAGTCATCATTGCTTTCCTACAAACAGAAAAATGACTACTTGAAACATGTGAGGGAAATCACCGCTTATATAAAGAAGAAGGATGAGTATGACTGGAAGCAAAGATTCTTTTATACGTTAATCAAAATGCCATTCCCCTATTTGATAATAAAAGTGTTGAGTTCGATTGCACATTTATTGAAAATAAAAATATGACGAGATGAAGAGAATATTAGTAACAGGAGGTGCTGGATTTATTGGGTCGCACCTGTGTGAACGATTGGTAAACGAAGGGCATGATGTGATATGTCTCGATAATTTCTATACAGGCAGTAAGGAAAACGTTTGGCATTTGATAGGGAAGCCAAATTTTGAGATTGTACGTCATGATGTATGCCAGCCCTATTGGGCGGAGATAGATGAGATCTATAATCTGGCATGCCCCGCATCCCCCATACATTATCAAAACGACCCTATTCAGACAACCAAAACTTCCATCTTTGGTGCCTATTTCATGTTAGGACTGGCGCGCCGAACGAAGTGTAAAATCCTGCAGGCGTCCACCAGCGAAGTTTATGGAGATCCCGATATTCATCCACAACCCGAATCGTATTGGGGTAATGTTAACAGTATCGGATTGCGCAGTTGTTACGACGAGGGGAAACGTTGTGCCGAAACTTTGTTTTTCGACTATCACCGCATTCATGGAGTTCGCATCAAAGTAATTCGCATTTTCAACACCTATGGACCGAGGATGGCTGAGAATGACGGGCGGGTTGTTTCCAATTTTATTATGCAGGCATTGCGCGGGGAAGATATTACAATTTTTGGAGACGGTAAGCAAACACGTTCTTTCCAATATATTACGGATCTCATTGAGGGTATAATCCATATGATGGACAGTAGGGACGATTTCACCGGCCCTGTCAATATCGGAAACCCCGGTGAGTTTACCATGTTGGAGCTGGCCGAGAAAATTATCTCTCAGACAGGGTCAAAGAGCAAGATATTATTCAGACCGCTTCCGTCGGATGATCCGCAAAAACGTAAACCAGATATAACGCTGGCCAAGTCAGAGTTGCACTGGGAACCCAAAGTGACACTTGATGATGGATTGAAGGAAACTATTGATTATTTTAAGCATCGCTTATGATTTTTGGACTACTGTATATAATTGACACTATTTACGTAAAATAAACTTGGTTATGAGAGAAATTATTGTCAAAATAGCCACGTGGTTAGGCATATATCCCTGGCTGATGAAGATTGACAATCGTCTTGAAATGAAAAGGCAGAACAGGGCGTTTAAGAAGTACGCTCTGGAGACCTTACGGGAAGCGGTCGCTGCTACTGAAGAGTGCGGAGGCAAGCTTTTCTTGGCTTTTGGATCGTTGCTTGGAGCCTATCGGGAAAAAGGGTTCATCCCTTTTGATTATGATCTTGATTTTGGCCTTTTGGCCGAGGAACGATCTGACAGTCTGGTAGATGCAATGCGAAAGCATGGTTTTACCCTGCTACGACAGTATTACATCAAGTCTACAGGTCGCATTTGCCAAGACAAATATGACTATAAGGGTGTGCATATAGATGTTCACTATTTCTATAAGGATGACGATGGGGATTTGTATTGCGACTTGGGTCTGCCACATGAAAGTAAGCCGTGGCGTGAGGCAAACGTGACAGACGGTTTCCCCACAATCATTCGCAAAGTGCCCGACAGCAATTTTGTTAAACAAGATTTTCTTGGTGAAAAGGTCTATATGCCGGAACTTGTTGAGGAGTGGCTACAAACTCTCTATGGCGAGCATTTCATGACCCCCGATCCCAAATGGAACATGGATGATCATAAAAAACGGTCAAAGACGAATGGAGAGCGGATTTATCGGCGAAATGTGGAATAATAACTAAAACATTAGATATAATATTTCATGTACGATTATCTGATTGTTGGTTCTGGTCTCTTTGGTTCCACTTTTGCCCACCTTGTCGCTAAACAAGGAAAGAAATGCTTGGTGATTGACAAACGCCCTCACTTAGGCGGCAATGTCTATTGCGAAAATGTGGAAGGTATTAATATCCACAAGTATGGCGCCCACATCTTTCATACGAACAACAAAGAGGTATGGGACTTTGTGAACGGTCTGGTTCCCTTTAACCGTTACACCAACAGTCCCGTCGCCAACTATCATGGCCAACTCTTCAACCTCCCGTTCAATATGAACACCTTCTATCAGATGTGGGGCGTAACCACTCCAGAAGAAGCTCAAGCAAAAATTGAAGAGCAGAAGATAGAGGCGGTGGCCAAGATGAAGGCTGAGGGCATAACGGAACCCCGTAACCTTGAAGAGCAAGGCCTTTGTTTGGTGGGAAAAGACATCTTCGAGAAGCTTATTAAGGAATATACCGAGAAACAGTGGGGGCGTCCATGTAATGAGCTGCCAGCCTTCATCATAAAACGGTTGCCAGTCCGTTTTGTGTTTGATAACAATTATTTTAATGATGCATATCAAGGAATTCCAATTGGAGGCTACAACAAGCTGATTGATGCTTTGTTGAATGAAATTGACTGTAAAACGGACACTGATTTCTTCAAATCAGACTACAACAATTGGCGAAAATATGCTAAACAATTGGTTTATACTGGTCCTCTCGACGAGTACTTTGACTATCGGTATGGTAAGCTTGACTGGCGCACTGTGAGTTTCAAGACTCGCATTGAAGATACTCCTAACTATCAAGGCAATGCGGTGGTGAATTTTACTTCCCATGAGAAGCCCTACACAAGAGTTATTGAGCACAAGCACTTTGAGATGTTTGGACAAGCAATATTTGATTGTCCGAAAACAGTTGTTTCTGAAGAGTATTCAATCGAGTATCAAGAAGGAATGGAACAGTATTATCCCGTCAATGATGAGAAAAATGATAAATTGGCTGAACGGTATCGTTCATTGGCATCACAAGAGGAAGATGTGATATTCGGTGGCCGTCTTGCAGAATACAAGTATTACGATATGGCTCCTATCATGGAAAAGGTGATTTTAATGATTAATCAAAACTAGTGAATTTTATGGAAAAGATAGTTGTCGATTACGTTTATAAAAATTCTTTCAGTGCTTTTTCAAAAGCACGAGAAGATGTCAATCAAATTGCTCAGAATCATGGATTTAAACCTTTTTTGATTAACACCTGTACTTTAAAAGAGTTTTCTGAATCCCAAGTATCATTTCTTAGTTTTTTTCTCTATAGATTAAGGAAACTTTTTATACTATTTCAATCTGTTTTGTCAGTTAAGAAAAACTCTTTGGTACTATTGCAGTACCCGCTTGCTCCATTTGGAGAGCTGTTCACGTTATTCTTTTGCCGTTGCTTGAAAATCAAAAAATGTTATCTTGTCTTGTTGCTACATGACATCGATTATTTTCGTCACAAGGAAGTTTTTGGTAAAATCGAGGCAGATATTCTCAATACCGCCTCCGAATTAATTGTACACACTCCTCAAATGCTGAATTTACTAAAAGAGAATGGCGTAAACCGACCAAATCATCTTCTTTGGTTATTTGACTATTTAACAAAAGATATTCCCTGTGAAGAGAAGCCTTTTGAGAGCAACTGCATTGCTTTTGCAGGAAAATTGAGCAAAAGTGAATTCCTTGAGATATTAAAGAATGTGAATTTCGATATGGTCCGGGTGCATCTGTATGGTAATGCCCCTGATGATACTGCATACTACCCAACATGGATGAAATATATGGGGCGTTTTAACCCGGAAAATGTCAGTGCTCTTACAGAAGAATGGGGCTTGACATGGGATGGTGACAGCATTGAAGACCTTCATGGTCCTCTCGGGAATTATCTGAAATACAATTCTTCACATAAAGTTTCTTTGTATATAGCTGCCGGCATACCTGTTATTATCAGCAAGGAATCCGCTTTGGCGGAATTTGTGGAAGAGAACAAACTGGGTATTACTATTTCTTCGTTGCTTGAGCTTGATAAAAGAATTTCAGAATTTGACAAGGAAGAGCTCCAAATGATACGAAAGCATGTGGCAGAAATGTCCGCTGTATTGAGAACTGGAGGAAGACTCGGGGCAATATTGGATGACATTTTGAAAAAACAGATTTAAACAACTATATGAATATCAATATATTAAACTCTAAAGAGGAGGCCTATCTGAAAAAAGACAACCAATGTATTGAACAATGCATCCAACAGTCCAAAGCAGAGAAGGATATTTCACACTCTCCTAAAATCTCCATCATTGTCCCAGTGTATAATGCCGGAGAGTATCTACGGCCATGTCTTGACACATTAGTGAACCAAACTTTTCGCGATATTGAAATTATCTGTATATTAGACTGTCCTACAGATAGTTCAGACAAAGTAATTGAAGAGTATGCAAGAAAAGACAAACGTATCACAGTTGTCAAAAATGACAGAAATCTACACATTGGCGAGAGCAGAAATGTCGGATTGCGAGTGGCTAAGGGCGAATACATAGGGTTTTCTGATCATGATGACACTCGCACGTTAGACATGTATGAGAAACTATATAAAGCGGCTAATAATGGAGAATATGCTGTCGTGGCTTCTGGCAATTTGGCAATGAGTGTGCAAAAAATGGGTATCAGTTCTATTGAAGATATCTATTACGGGTTGGTTTCACGCAGATTATCGCCATTAATAATGCCAAACATATACAATCGCGATTTTTTAATCCGCAATCATATTTGTTTCTGCGATACAAAGACATCTTCTATAGAAGACGTCTTGTTTAATGTTTGGTGTTTCCAGGCTATGCTGGGAACTGACAGCAAGGCCAATTTCATACCAGAGTATTTGTATAATCATATTTTTCATAATACCAATGAGGTTAATTCGTATGATTATTGGGATACTGAAAAAATTATTAATACAATTATTGAATTAAACAATCTCACAAAACAATGCGATGTTAAAGTCGGAAAATATTTAGGAGAGATGCTTATTCGAAGTCTTTATACTTCCTTTCGATTATCTGTCAAGTATAAGCAATTCAGAAACTATAGACGAGCTATTACATCATTTAATATGAATGAAATTCTATCCGAATATCCGTTCCGTTATAACAACCACCTTAGTATAATGAAGAACCTTTATGCTTTTTTCTTGTTAACATTTAGGAAGCGGTAGATAAAGTATTTTCAATTTTTGGAATTATCCGTACTAACGGAACAGCACCTCTTTGAACTTCTCCACCACTGCCTCCTCGGAATATTTTTCCAAGTACATCTGGCGGGAATAGCCGTTGAACCGGGGACGGGGATTTTGTTCAAAATCCTTGATGCAGGCAATGAACTCTTCCGCAGTATTGCATTTGCCACCCACTTTATTGTAATCCACATCATAACCTACAAAAGCCTCGTCGGTAGCAATGATATTCTTGCCGTACATCAAACTCTCGCAGGTCTTCACCTTCATGCCGCTGCCTTTGAAAATGGGCAATACCATGATGTCTGCTTCTTCAAAATAGGGCAATAAATCAGGTGCGTCGCTGATTACCTCTATGTCTTTCAAAGCAGGTTCTTCCGCCTTCAATTTTGACATGCCCTTGCCCACTACCGTCATTTGGATATTCACATACGGTAGCACGTTTTTTACAAACCAGATAATGCCATCGTTGTTAGGCGGGAAGTAGGCACCCAAAAAGAGGCAAAGGGGTCGCTCTGATGTCTCCTCTTGAGGATAGCTGTCCTTGTGGTATTTGTCCTTGAAGGCCACCGGAATCAGCACATCCGCTCTTCTTCCGTAACGATCATACAATTCATCGTCATCACGCGGGTTTAAAGCAATAGTCCTGTCAGAATAATGGCAGGCATAACGGTCGTTATGGTCAATGCAGCGCAAGAAGACTCTTTTCCCTGGTTTGTTTCCCAATTTTGCTTCAAAATAGGGAACTTCAACGTTGTGGAAAAACGAGATTATCCGACCTTTGTAGCCGGATTCCTTTAACTTTTTCGCCACTATTCCGAATACGCTGCGGTCGATGTAAACCACATCGTGATTCTGAGCCAGTTTCACAATCTCTTTCACCCGTTTTGGAGTCAACCCGAAATAGTAATTGAACGGGAAATAGAACACCCCCTTGGCGTAATCCCAAATCGTTTTCTTTCGGTTTTCATCATGGACATAATAGGTGGTAATTTGGTCCTCTCCCACCAGCTGCGACAGGACATTATAATTCTTTTGGCTGCCCTGTTCGCCGCCTTCCAAAATGTTTTTGGATTTCTTATAACGGATAAAAAGGATGTTCATAAAACTTACAATAATGCTATTACTGTTTGGCAATATTATTTTTGGGCTTGCGGTAATATAGCACCAGTGTACCTGCCAAAACCAATACAAATAAAATAGAACAAATCAGAGATACCTTGTCCAACTTGTGTAACATTGGCGCTTCGTTTCGGAATTCGATTTTATGTTCCCCAGCGGGAATCACCATTCCTCGCAGGATGTAGTTGACGCGAAAATAGTCTGCAGGTTTTCCGTCAATATAGGCGCGCCAGTCAGGTTCATAATAGACTTCGGAGAAGACCGCCAATTGGTCTTTGGATGTCTTTGTCTTATAGACCACATAGTCCGGATTATAGGGTTTCTGGTGCTCCATTACAATAACCGAGTTGCTGTCGCGCTCTAAATTCTTACCCTGCACCATTTCAGCGAAACACTTGTCGATAATGGCGGTGTCGGCGGGATTGAAGTCATTCAGTGCCAGAATTTCTGCATTGGGATCTTCCACCAGTTGATAGGCATCCACAAACCAGGCATTGCCCAAAGCATCAGGGTTGCGCTGCACCATGGGTTGTCCGCCTTGTCCGGGCATCACCACATAGCGGGCGTTCAGCATGTTGAGCACACCGGAGTTGATATGTCGGGAAAGGTAGAAGTCGATAATGTCTTGGTAACGACGCAGTTTGGCCGCATTGTAACCGCCAATCTGATGATGGAAAGCGGAAGGATAAGAGTCGTTAAAGGTGTTCACCGAGAGGTCGAACACGCGATAATCCTCGTCTTTGAACTGTGCGGCATATTGATCCAAAACCTGGTCGGTTTGAGAGGGTTTGAGTTTGAGACGCTTCTCGGTGATGAAGTTGGAATCGTTGAGGTAGCGACGATCCACACCCCACAAATCGAAAAGTACCAAGCATGCCAACACACCGATGATGATACCAGACTGTTTGATCTTCTGATTAATGTAGAGCCACAAGAGCACGGCTGAAATCAGAATCAATACCAGTGAACGCCAGGAATCGGACATAAACAGGGCTTTGCGGTCTTTCACCAACACATCTTTTATCATATCCCATTGGGGACCATATTGCGCAGCCATCTGCACGTCGCTGGCACCCGAGAAAGAGAAGTTCCCGGAGAACGCCATCATCAGCAGGATAAAGCCTGCAGTAATACCTGTGGAGATGTAGAGCCCGAGGTTCAGTTTCTTTTTATCGACCGGATTCTCTTTGTTGAAGATGGCTTTTAGCGTCAGCACCGACATCATGACCATAGTCACGTTGGCTATTACCAGACTCATGGAAGGGGTGCGGAACTTGTTGTAAAGCGGCAAATGATAGAACAGAAAACTGTTGAAGCCCATCAGGTTCTTACCCCACGACATGAGGATGGCGAGGATGGTAGCAATAAGAATCCACCAGCGTTCAGGGCCTTTCACCACAAATAGACCTAAAACGAACAGGAAAATGACGATGGCTCCGAAATAGACGGGGCCGGAAGTGAAGGGCTGGTCGCCCCAATAGAGAGGTGCCTGTTTCTGGCGGAAGTTTTTGTAAAATTCGGAGTCGGTGCCGACGGTTTCGCCGGAGCCGCCACCGTATGCGCCGGGCACTAACAGCGTGTAGGTTTCACCTTTGCCATAGCTCCAGCTATATGCGTAATCAATATCCAGACCATTGGAAGCCGCGATGGATTTAGCTTCGCCGTCCTTGTATAAATCTTCGGGTGTCACAGTGATTTCAGAACCGCCACGCATGGTGTATTTCACATACTCTTGGTTGATGAAAAGCAATCGGGCGTTGGCTCCGATAGCAAATCCAATTCCGATCAACATAACGCCCATGCCTAAAAGTAGAGATTTGAACTCTTTATCTTTGATGGCGTAAACGAGATAGACGAGACCAAGAATAAGACCCACAAGCATAGTATAGTAGGTGATTTGGATGTGGTTGCAGGAAATTTGAACACCTAAAGCAACTGCAAAGAGAATGCCGCCCCACAAATACTTCTTTCTTTGTAATATCAATAGCATTCCACCGATAATGGGTGCCATCATAGACATGGCATACGCTTTTGTAATATGTCCTGCTTCAATAATAATGATATTATAACTACCTAATCCGAAAGCCAATGCCCCCAACAAACTTAGCCATGGAGAAAGTCCTATTGCGATTAAAGCGACGTAAAATCCTAATAAATAAAGAAATACGATGCCAATATTACCTCCATAGTTCAGAAAATTCAGATTCAAGATATTATGTATCTTACCGAAAACAGATTTATAGGGTGGGTTTGTGACCTGATAGGCTGGCATACCACTAAACATAGAACTGCACCAAGTGGTGTATTCGCCCGTTTTGTCGTGAAAATCATGCTGCTCTTTGGCCATTGCTTTCCACTTCATGGTGTCGCCTTGTTGGATGACTTTGCCTTCAAAGGCGGGGGACATGTAAGCACCTGCCACCAAGAAGAAGATGAGGATGATGCCGCAATGGGTCAGTGTTTTCTTAAGAATCGGTTTCATATTTCTGATGTTTTTTTATTTCAAATTTCAAGGCTGCAAAAGTACGAAAAAAATGTGCTGTTTAATCGTTAAGATAAGCTTTCAATAGGAGATAGAAACAAAGAGAAAAAAAAGTATCTTTGCGGCTTCAAAAAAAGGAGGGCTCTTTAATCATAAACGCCTATAAAAAAGAGTACCGTTAAACACTATTTGCAAATGAATGGAATCATATCGTCAATAGGTCGAATCAAAATTGTCCAAGAGATTTCTTATCGGTTGTTTCGTGCCAGTTTTTGGAGAAATAGAAAGATAAAACGGTATTTCAAAACCGCTAATGAACCAAAATTACAGATTGGATATGGGAACAATTCCTTGGCAGGTTGGTTAAACGCAGGCATTTCCTACATGGAGAGTAAACATGGCGCATATTTGGATGCAGGACAACCGTTTCCATTTCCGGATGCTTCGTTCAACTATGTGTATTCGGAACATCTGTTTGAGCATCTTACCTATCAGCAAGCTCAGAATATGCTCAAGGAGAGCTATCGGGTTCTTAAGCCGGGAGGCATTATCCGAATAGCCACCCCTAACTTGCGATTTCTGCTTGGCTTATATCAGGACCCTGAAAAGCCTCTTCACAAGGAGTATATAGCTTATACTGCAAAGAATGGCGGACTTCCTCCTACGGCGGTGTATGTCATTAATCGGTTTCATACAGCGTGGGGGCACCAAATCATCTATGATAAAGAGACGCTGTCAGAAGTCCTACAGCAGACCGGTTTTAAAGACGTTTGCTCATGCGAAGTGGGGGAAAGCACACACAGTGCCCTGATCGGTGTTGAAGGTCATTTCAAAGCGCTTCCTTTTGAGTATAACCGTTTGGAAACCATGATTCTGGAGGCGACGAAATAGGGATGGATCAGGGTTGTTGAGCGCTGCAGGGGCGGGAAATGACCATTGCTCCAGTCTCGCTAACCAGTCGCACACCATCTGCCAGTAGGCCTTTTGGTAGTCTTTGGGGAGAAAAGATTGTTGAATCGTTTCTAACCATTCCGGGATTTTTTGATGGAATCTTCTAAAAATGTTGTTGATAACCTTGTCGGAAAGATCGGCTTTTTGCATGGCTTGGATGAAATCTGCCTTCTTGATTTTCTTTTTCCGTGCAATGAGGGTCAATGCGAGTTCTTCTTGGTCATTAGTATTCACCAATGCTATAATTATGCTTTTTTTATTGAAATTATATGTTTTCCTCTATAGTGGGCCTTCGCGAGGGGCGCTTATGCGTATCTATAGATACTCTATGCCCTTCCTAAGAATGGAAGAAGTTCCAGGTCCCAAGTTCAGCCGGACAAACCGGAAACAACAACCGCTTGAAAAAAATGCCGAAATGAATTTTTCATTCGAAATTTATTGTAATTTTGCAGTGGATTTCGAATGGCTCGCTTTTCAGCGCTTTCGTTTGTACCGTGTGCAAACAAAAAAAATGTATTTTTGCGACATTAAAATAGATGATGACCACGAATTATTGATTGGAAATATGGGTTTGTATATCAACGTTGGAGATGACGGTTTTCGCGCGGCGCGAAACGGCGAATACATTGACAAGAGCGACCTGATTGAGGTTGTCAATGCGTCGTTGAATTCCGAGCGTCAGTTTATATGTGTCAGCCGTGCAAGGCGTTTTGGCAAGTCTATGGCAGCCAAGATGCTGAACGCTTACTATAATCATTCATGTCATTCTGAAGCGTTGTTCCAAGACCTAAAAATTACAAAAAGCCCTTCTTTCCTACAGCATTTGAACAAATATCCGGTGTTGTATGTGGATATGACGAACTTCATTACACGCTATAGGAACAGTGGTGACATTGTACATCATATCCAGGCCGATATTTTGGCAGAACTTAGAGAGGCTTACCCTAATGTGAGATACGGCGCAAACGATGACATGCTGTCTGTCTTATATGCTATCGTTCAGCAAGCAGAACCTGCCAAGTTTATTATGATTGTGGATGAGTGGGATGCCATCCTTCGTGAATCTAATTCTGACAATGAAGTCGAACGATACGTGGATTTTCTCCGTCTGCTTTTCAAGTCGGGCAACTCATTGTCTGTTTTTGCGGGTGTGTATATGACTGGAATTCTACCGATTAAGAAATACAATACCCAGTCGGCCTTGAATAATTTTGAGGAATACACTATGATTTCGCCGGGTGAGATGGCGGCAAGTTTCGGTTTCACGGATGAGGAAGTGTCGGATTTGTGTGACCGTAACGATATGGACAAGGAGCAGATTAGAATTTGGTATGATGGATATAGCATAGGCGACCAAAAATCAATTTATAATCCTTTGTCCGTAATCAGAGCTGTAAGACGACACTACTGTGAAAGTTATTGGTCAAACACAGGTACGTACGAAACGGTTGCGCATTACATAAAGATGAATTACGAAGGGCTGAAGGATGATGTGCTCAAATTGCTGGCGGGTGACAGTTGCCCCGTGAACACCAAAAACTTCCAAAACGACCTGAATGTGATCAACAGCAAGAATGACATTCTGACCATTTTGATTCATCTGGGCTATCTTTCCTTCGACAGAGACACGAACACTTGCCGTATCCCCAACAAAGAAATAAGCATTGAATTCGAAAATGCGATTGAAGACACCGGTTGGGAGGTGATTGCGGAATCATTGAAACAATCCGAACAACTGTTGCAATGGACTCTTGCAGGGGAAACTGAGCGGGTAGAAGCGGCTTTGGGGCGTATTCATTCCGACAACACCAGCATTTTGCAATATAACGATGAGAACTCACTTGCGTGTGTGCTCACTTTGGCATATTATGCAGCCAAAAACAAATATGCCATGATTAGAGAATTGCCCGCAGGAAAAGGCTTTGCAGACTTGGTGCTGGTTCCTCGACGTAATGTTGATTTGCCTGCAATTGTTCTTGAATTGAAATATGATCATTCGGTCCAAGCCGCTATCAATCAAATAAAAAACAATCATTATACCGATTCTCTATTAGACTATGTTGGCGAGGTTGTTTTGGTAGGTGTTAATTATGACAAGCAAAGCAAGAAGCATCAATGTGAGATAGAGCGGGTTATAAAAGAATCATAAGTTGGTTGACAACCAAACACCCCGTAATCATATACCGTAACTTAAGTGACAACCTAAATCATCGAATCACAGAGTCAAGTTTCTGCCTTTGAGTATATTTTGGAGGTCACAAATTGTGACTTCCAATTGAAAAAGTATAATATTTCATACTTTTTGAAGTTGTGCAATCAAAAAAAGTGTATTTTTGCCGCCGAAGTACAATAAAGCATACTTTTAAGAAAATGGATATTGCAGCTATTATCAAGGAGAGGAGAGCGCGACTGGGACTGTCGCAACAAGACCTGGCAGAGTTCGCCGAGGTGGGCATCGCCACCGTGAAGGACATTGAGCGCGGGAAAGGGAACCCTTCGCTGCATACGCTGCAGAAGATCATGACGGTCTTAGGGTTGGAGATGGTTATCCAGACGAAAGAGACGGGATATATGTACGATAATTTTGACGCAAAATGAGAACAGTGGATGTTTATTTGGGCAATAGGCTCGCAGGCCAGCTGACGGAACGGAATCAGGATGATTACGAGTTCGCCTATAATGCCCAATATTTGGCTGATTCAGGAACACCTGCCATTGCATTGTCGCTGCCCAAAAGGGAGGAGCCCTACCGTTCCAGCCGCATCTTCCCGTTTTTCACCAACCTGCTGCCCGAAGGCTCCAACCGCAAGGCCTTGTGTACGGTTTTCAAGGTGGATGAGCAGGACTTTTTCGGCATGTTGGAGATGATTTGCGGGAAGGACTGCATTGGCAATGTGACACTGAGGAAGGAGGAAAAATGAGAACTATTAGCGTTTGTCCGGCCACTTTGCAACCCGGGTATGATGCCTATTCGCCGATGGCACTGAAGTTGCTTTTTGGTGGCGAAAAGGTGTCACCTGTTTTGGATTTTGAGTTTGATGGCATTAATGCCAGCTCTGATTTGCCAGAAAACCAGAGTAACCTTTCAATCTCCGGTGTGCAGGAGAAATATTCGGCCGTGGTGGAGCGTGGTCATATCCGTCTGTCGAACCCTGATGAACAAGGGACATTTATCTTGAAACCAGCTCCGCTGATGAATATCCAAACCCGTAAACAGATTCCTGCCAACGAACATCTCACCATGCAGATAGCCTCACAGGTTTATGGCATTGAGACGGCAGCGAATGCATTGTGTTTCAGCGCGAAAGGACAACCGGTGTATATCACTCGAAGGTTTGATGTGAAACCCGACTTGACGAAGTATTCGATGGAGGATTTTGCATCGGTGCTTGGCAAAACCGAGCAGGGCGCCGACAGCAATTTCAAATATGACGGTCATTACGCCATGATTGCCGATGCCATTCGAACGATTGTGCCGGCATGGATGGTGGAAACGGAGCGTTTCTTTAAACTGGTGTTATTCAACTACCTGTACGCAAACGAGGATGCGCATCTGAAGAATTTCTCGCTCATCAATCACAATGGCGAGTATGCGCTCGCCCCCGCATACGACCTGTCGAACACCCGCCTCCATCTTGAAAGCGATGATTTGGGATTGAAAGGTGGCCTCGCCCCCGACATAGAGCCGAGCAACGCCCTGCTCCGAACAGGTCATTTATGCCGGACTGATTTCAAGCGATTTGGTCAACGCATCGGACTGCCTGCAAAAAGAGCCGAACGAGTTTTGGATCTTTTTATGGAGTTTCCACCCGTGGTTAAAGAACTTATCGCCCGCAGTTTCTTGAACGACAAGATGAAACGCAACTATTGGCGCATCATTAACCAACGGCGACAGTGGTTTGTGAGGGGCGAATAATCAAAGGGTATTCGCATCACATTTTTTTGTACTTTTGCACCCGAAAAGGTATAAATTCGATAATTGCAGCGTTTTTATACCCGAAAGCGTATAAAATTATGAAAATCATCATTCTCGGAACAGCATACCCCTATCGCGGCGGACTGTCGGCGTTCAACGAACGGCTCGCCTACGAATATCAGAACCAGGGTCATGAGGTTGAGATTTACACCTTCACCCACCAATATCCGAACTTCCTCTTCCCCGGGAAGACGCAATACAGCACCGAACCCGCGCCCGAAGGACTCAAGATTGTGCGGAAAGTCCACTCCTACAACCCGTTCAACTGGTTCAAGGTGGGACGCGAAATCGCCCGCAAGAAACCCGACCTGATGATCACCAAGTTCTGGCTGCCCTTCATGTCGCCCTGCTTCGGCACCATTGCACGCATCGTGCGCAAGAACAAACACACCCGGCTTGTCTCCATCCTCGATAATGTCATCCCTCACGAACACCGTCCCGGCGACAAGATGTTCGTCCGTTACTTCATCCGTCCCACCGACGGCTTCGTGGCCATGTCGAAGTCGGTGCTGGCCGACCTGCGACTCTTCACCCAAGACAAACCCGCCGTATTCAGTCCGCACCCGCTGTACGATCACTATGGAGAACGTTTGTCTCGCGAAGAGGCTCTCTCGTTGTTGAACCTCAGTCCCGACAACCGCTATGTGCTCTTTTTCGGGTTCATTCGCGGCTACAAGGGTCTGGATCTGTTGCTGGAAGCCTTTGCTGACAGCCGTCTGAAGGAGGACAATGTCAAACTGATTGTGGCGGGCGAGTTCTACGGCGACCCGGAACCTTACCTCAAGCAAATCAAAGACCTGCAAATAGAAGACAGGGTAGTGCTCTGCACCGATTTCATCCCCGACAGCGAGGTGAACCGTTATTTCAGTGCGGCCGACATCGTGGCACAACCCTACAAAACGGCCACCCAAAGCGGCGTGACGCAAATCGCTTTCCACTTCGAGAAACCGATGTTGGTCACCCATGTGGGCGGTCTTGCCGAAATCGTGCCTGACGGGAAAATCGGTTACGTGGTGGAACCCGATGCCAAGCAGATTGCCGATGCGTTGTGTCGTTTCTTCGAAAAAAACAAGCAGGAGGAGTTTGAACGGAATGTGGTGGAAGAGAAGAAAAAATACGCTTGGCCCACCTTCTCGGCGGCCATCGACAGCATTCTCGACATGTTAAAATAAATGCTATCTTTGCATAAAGATTTATATGCTGAGGAATCTTCGTATAAATCTGATATTAAAGAAGATAAAACAATAATTTGTAGATTCACGATATGATTATTCGCAGCAAAGTACCCTTGAGATTAGGTCTGGCCGGTGGCGGAACGGATGTTTCACCCTTTTCCGATATCTATGGCGGCGCTATCCTCAACGCCACGGTCAACATGTACGCCTATACCACCCTTGAGCCTTTGGACAACGGGCAGATTGTGTTCGAGAACCCGGCCAAGGAAGAGTTGGGAGAAACGCTTGCAGCTACGGAGAATATAACCCCCGAAGGCTACTTCATTCTTCACAAAGGCGTTTATAATCGCATTGTCAAACAGTTCACACACAAGCCGTTGTCTTTCAAGATGAGCACTTTTGTGGATGCACCTCCGGGATCAGGTTTGGGAACCTCTTCCACGTTGGTCGTTTCCATTTTGGGTGCCTTTGTGGAGTGGCTGAAACTGCCGTTGGGCGAATACGACATTGCAAAGCTGGCATACGAAATCGAGCGTATCGACCTGAAAATGGCAGGCGGCAAACAAGACCAATATGCAGCCACTTTCGGTGGATTCAACTATATGGAATTCATCGGCGACAACGTGATTGTCAATCCGTTGCGCATCCGCCAGCGTTATCTGGACGAGTTAGCGCACAACCTCGTGCTCTACCACACGGCCACCAGTCACGTCTCCGCGAAAATCATCGAGGAACAGCAGAAAAACGTCACTGCCAAAAAGCAGAAGTCGATTGACGCGATGTTAGCCCTGAAGGAGCAGGCTTTCCACATGAAAGAGGTTTTGCTGAAGGGTGATTTGGACGCCATCGGTCAGATTCTGGACGAGGGTTGGCAGCACAAGAAGCAGATGGCCGACAGCGTCTCCAACGATTTCATCGATGAGGTTTACGCAGCCGCCATCCAAGCAGGCGCCACCGGTGGCAAGATTTCCGGTGCGGGCGGCGGAGGTTTCATGTTCTTCTATTGTCCCTCCAATGCGCGCTACAAAGTCATCGATCGCCTCGCCGAATTTGGCGGACAGTCGAAACGTTATGAGTTTGTCACCGAAGGTTTGAAGACATGGACGATGAACGATGAGACGATGAGGCGATGAAAATCGATGAGACGATGAAAAACGATGAAGCGATGAAAAATAACTATAAAGAGGCCATCGTATTGGCAGGTGGGTTTGGTACCCGGCTGCAAGGCGTGGTAAAGGACGTCCCCAAGCCGATGGCACCTGTCAACGGGAAGCCTTTTCTGACGTATATCCTTGATTATCTGGTAGATTATGGATACACCAAAGTGATTCTATCCGTAGGCTATCTGCATGAAAAGATAGAAGAGTTTTTCGGTACGCAATACAAATCGCTGGAGATTGACTACGCCGTGGAGGTGGAACCCCTTGGCACCGGTGGCGGCATTCTTTTCGCCATGTCCAAATGCAAGACCGACAACGTGTTGGTCATCAATGGTGACACCATGTTCAAGGTGGATCTCACCGAATTCGAGCATTTTTATGCAGCAAAGAACTGCTTGCTGAGCATCGTGTTGCGCGAGGTGGACGATGTGGCTCGATACGGGAGTGTGACCATCGGCAACAACAACATGATCATCCTTTTCTCTGAAAAGGGAATCTCTGCAGGTCGCGGCTTCATCAACGGCGGTGTCTATATGATAAACCGTGCCCTTTTCGAAAAATATCCTCGACCCAAAAAGTTTTCCTTTGAGAAAGACTTGATGGAGAAACTTTACACGCAAGAACGGTTTTTTGCCATGCCTTCCGACGGCTATTTCATCGACATCGGCATCCCCGAAGACTACGCCCGTGCCCAAAACGAACTCTAACCCTTAACCCTTAACCCTTAAACTCATCATGAACCCCAGAATCCCCCAATCCATCGAACAATCCATCGCCGCGAAACAGGCGATTTTGAACAACCCCGAATTCCTCGGCCGCATCCAACAGGCAGCAGACATGATCACCGCTTCTCTGCGCAACGGCGGCAAAATCCATTTCTGTGGCAACGGCGGCAGCGCGGCAGACGCGCAACACCTTGCCGCGGAACTCTCCGGCCGTTTCTACTTCGACCGGCCACCGCTCAACGCCGAAGCCCTCCACTGCAACACCTCCTACCTTACCGCGGTGGGCAACGACTACGGCTACGACCTCATCTTCTCGCGCCTGCTGCGCGGCACTGCCAAAACCGGTGATGTCATCGTGGGCATCTCCACTTCCGGCAACTCCAAAAACATCCTCAACGCTTTTGAGGTGGCCAAAGAGATGGGAGTGAAAATCATCGCCTTGACCGGCGAGACCGGCGGTGCGATGAAAGACTATGCCGACACGCTGCTGAATGTGCCCTCCAAAGACACCCCGCGCATCCAGGAGAGCCACATCATGATCGGGCATATTATTTGCGAATTGGTGGAGACTGCGATGTTTGGGAAATAAATAGACTTGAGACTTAAGACTTAAGACCAGGGAATTTAGATTTGAAATTTGAAACTAATATGCGACGATTCCTATATATCATCCGAACCATCAACGTGATTAAGACCCTCTGGTTCAACTTCAAGGTGTTCCCCTTCGCGGTGGCGAAGAAACTGCCGGTGTGGCTCTACGGGAAGGTGACTTTCCGCAGTCTTACGGGGAAAATCGTCATCAATGGACCCATCACCTCCGGGATGATCAGAATCGGGAAAAACGACCATTATGTCGATACCGCCATCCAACAGTGCATCTGGAACGTGCGGGGAACGCTCATCTTCAACGGACCTGTCATCTTCGGTCACGGCTCCTACGTGGTGATTTCCGACAATGCGACGTTGGAGTTCGGCGAAAGGGAATCCTATTTCGGCACCAACCTTAAGATTTTCTGCTTTGACCGGATTGTCATCGGAAGCAACGTGCGCGCGGCATGGGACTGCCAGTTCATGGACACGACGTTCCATTACGTGCAGAATCTCAACAAGAACGGGGAAATCGGGCCCTTGACCAAGCCCATCATCCTCGGCGAGGACATCTGGGTCGGCAACCGCACCACTTTTACCAAAGGCGCAGTTGTCCCCGATAAAACCATAGTGGCATCCAACAGTTTGGTAAACAAGGATTTCTCCAATATCGAACCTCACAGTCTGCTGGCAGGGATGCCCGCCTCCGTGAAAGCGACAGGCATGAAACGTATTTTCGACTTGGACATCCAACGAGAGATGGACGAAAAGTACCATTATGTCCGCACACATTTATAAATAGTTAGTAGTTGGCGAGTGTAAAAGCCTACGTAAATTAAAATTATTTCCTTGAGCAGTCCCGAAGGGACAAGAGCTCGGTAGCCCTGGGAAAGGCCGCAGGCCGCAGCCCTGGGTCAAAATTCAAAGTCAATGTCTATAAGAAGCAACATATCAGCCGTTTATCACGCCATTCAGCTGGCAAGGAAGTATCCCGTTCCGGCGCGGATGAGGGTGATTCGAGACTATCTCTCCCTCTATCGTGCCAAGGGTTTGCGGCCAGAGGAGTATTACGAGTTCGAATTTGAGAAACGGAGCGAGGATTTCCGCCGCGATTTCCTGGGATTGGACGAGCAGCGGTATTATCTGGAACTGCTCAACCCGTTGAAGTATATGTCGCTGGCCCGCAACAAGTTTGTGGCGCACAAGATGCTGGAAAACACGGGGGTGCGGACTTCCGAACTGTACTGCCACTACCAACCCGAAGGCCGTTACACGGTTCATTCCGAATGTGCTGGCAATCTCGCCGGGGTGTTGCGTATCATGAAGGCCAAGGGGGTGCAATCCTGCGTCATCAAGACCACGGAGAGCTCGCACGGCGACAATGTCTGGGTGATCAAAAGTATCGACTATCAAGATGATGACGCAACGTTGACCCGCTTCGACGGACAACAGCTGGCTCTTTCGTCCGTTTTGGGCGACGAGGCGCTGGTTTTCGAGAGCGTGGTGCGGCAGACGGCCCAGTTCGCCGCTTTCAATGCCTCGTCCGTCAACACGGTGCGTTTCATGACCGCCCTCTATCCGGACGGCTCGGCGAAGGTGATCGCCACGTTCATCAAGGTCGGGCGGGCCGGCCGCTGCGTCGATAACGCGGGCGGCGGCGGGAACGTGGATGTCTGCGTGGATGTGGCCACCGGCGAGATCCGCCACGCCATCCAGTTCGGCGGCTGGCGCAACGTGAAAGACATCGACTGCCATCCCGACAGCGGGGCGCAGCTGAACGGGGTTCTCGTCGAGAACTGGGAGGCCGTGAAGGCGGAGGTTATCCGTTTCCAGCAGGCGTTCCCTTATTGCAAGGTGGCAGGCTGGGACATCGCCCTCACCGACGACGGCCCGGTGGTCATCGAGGTCAACGACTTCTGGGACCGCACCGGCCAGTTCTTCATCCGCAGGGGCTGGCGCGACGAAATCCGGGAATGCTACCTTGCTTGGAAGCAGACCGGCAAGGATTACTCCGTTGGTCCGCAACGTCTCCCGCTTGATGACAAAAAAATGGCGGCGAAGATCCGTCAGGATCCCCGCCGCGCAAAAGGCTGTTAGCTATCGTTTATTTTTCTGTTCCCGTTCCGAAGCCGCCCAGCGCCGTGTAGAGGTTGATGAGAGCCTGGATCATCTCATACCGGTTCTCCACCTGCGTGAGTTGTGCCGTCAGCAGCGACTCCTGCGCCGTGAGCACCTCCAAATAGGTGTTCGTGCCGTTCATCATCAGCTCGGAAGTCGCGTCGTAGGCATTTTGGAGAGACTGGACCTGCGTGTCGATGAAGGCGGCCTTTTGTCCGGCGGCCTGGCAGTCATGAAGATACTCATAGACTTCGCTGCCCGCGTCGAGCAGGGCCTGCTCGAACTCCAGTCTTGCCATTTCCTGGTCCAACTTCGCATTCTTGAGCCGGGCGTTCAGCTGGCCGCCGGCGAAAATGGGTTGCACCAGCGATGCCACCGCCTGTCCGATCATTTGCACGGGGTTCCCGGCCATGCCGAAGAGCCCGTTGATGGTGAGAGTGGGGTAGAAGGCCTGGCGGGCCTGCTGGGTGCCGTAGTAGGCGAGTTCCATGTTGCGCTCGGCCATGCGTACGTCGGGACGCGCGTCGAGCAGGCGCAGGGGCAAGCCCACATGCAGCTGTTCCGGCATCCGGAACGTGCCGAAGGGGGCGCGCTCGATGTGGTGCGGCGGCTCCGCCAGCAGATTGCAGAGGGCCGCCTCCGTGGTGAGGATGCTGTTGCGCAAGTCAACGATGTCCGCCTTCACCTGCGCCACGGAAGCCTCCATCCGATAGACGGCGGGGCTTTGGGTGACGCCGGCCTCGTACAGGGCGCGTGTCGATTCCAGCGACTCGCCCCACAAGGCGTCGGTCTGCTCGGCAATTTCCAGCTGGCGGTCGAGCATCACCAGCGTGTAATAGAGGCTGGCGACGTTGGCGGCCAAGCTGACCTGCACGGCCTGCTTGTAGTCCTCGGCGTAGGCGGTCTGGGATTTCGCCATCCGCACATTGGTGGTGGTCTGCCCGAAGATGCCCAATTGCCAGCTGGCCGTCACGGGCACCTGGAAGGTGAACGCGCCCGTCCCCTGGTGGGCGTAGGAAGCCTGCGGGGAGAGGGAGAGTGTGGGCGCAAAGCCCCATTTCGCGGCCTTGACGTTGTTCCGGGCCTGCTCGATGGAGAGCTGCGCGACGCGCAGGTCGGTGTTGTTGGCCAATGCGGTCTCGACGAGCCGCTGCAGCAGCGGGTCGGGGAATGCGGTGCGCCAGTCCGCGGCGCCTAAGGAGACGGTGTCCTGCGGGTTCACCACATCGCCCATCACGTCGCTGCGGACGGTGGTGTCGGACTGGTATTTCCGATATAGGTTGCAGCTGGTGAATAGCAGCGTTGCTGCTATTATCATGATATATACGCGTCTGTTTTTCATATTACTTTGTCTTTTGTCCTCCCACACTACGGCTAACGCCTTTTGTGGGGTTAATTGCACTTCTTGCACCTTGTTTCTTCGAGACTGCTTAAAGTGCATTTAATATATACTGATTACTATTCACTGATTACTGTTACCGGTTCAGCATTGTCTGTTTCCTCTTCCTTTTCACCAGGTGTCAGTTTCTCATGTACCTTCTGGAAGAAAATGTAGAATGCCGGTGTGACGAAAAGAATGGCGATGATACCCACGATCATACCTCCGATGACAGTGAGTGACAGCGATTTGTTGCCCACGGCACCGGCGCCACCTTCGATAGCCAACGGAATCATACCGATGACCATGGTGGAAACGGTCATCAAGATAGGACGCAGACGGTCTTTACAAGCACCGATGGCCGCGTCAAAAATCGACAGACCCTCCTCACGTTTCTGGATGGCGAACTCCGTGATCAGGATGGCGGTTTTGGCCACCAAGCCCATCAACATGATGACACCCGTCTGCACATAGACGTTCACACCCACGCCCATCAGCGTTTCCAGCGGACGGACGGTCAGGTAGGCCCCGAAAAGGCCAAACGGAATGGAGAAGAGGACGGCGAAGGGGATAAACAGGGAATTGTAGAGGCATGCCAAGATGAGGTAAACAATCAGTATGGCAATACCGTAGATGAGGATGGTTTCGTTGGAACCGGCGTTTTCAGCCTCCTCACGGGCCATACCGCCGTATTCGTAACCGTAATCGGTCGGGAAGACCTCGGCCATCACCTCTTGAACAGCGGTTCTCACATGGTCGGAGGTATAACCGGTGGCTGGCATGAGGCTCATATTGTAACTTGGGAACATGTTGAAGCGGCGCTCCTGTGAAGAGCCCAAACCCTCCGTCAGGGTGACAAACTCGGATGCAGGTGACATGCCGCCGCCCGTCTGAACGAAAATATTGTTGAGCGTGCTGGGTTCCATGCGGTAGGATTCGCCAGCCTCCAACAAAACCTGATACACTTTTCCATATTGGATATAGTTGCCTATGTAGTTGCCAGCAAGGTTGATGCCGATAGTATTCAAAACCGTTTTCGGAGAGACACCCTTGCGTTTGCAGGCTGTTGCATCAATATCCAGACGGTATTTGGGATAGTCTTGCGAGTAGGAGGATGATGCAAGGGCAACTTCCGGACGTTCCTGCAATTTTTTGGCGAATTGGGCACCCATATCCACGAATGACTGGTTGTCGCCGGTTCCCGAACGATCTTGCAGGTTAAGTTCCATCATGGAACCTGTACCGTAGCCGGGAATCTGCGGCATCTGGAACGGGGTGACGGTTGCTTGGGGCAAATGCTCTAGCGCCCAATAGTAAATTTGACCTTGAACGTCCGCGATACTGTAGAACGATCGTTCCTCCCAATTTTTCAACCTCACCATCAAAGTGCCGTAGTTCGTGCCCGCACCTCCGTTCATGATGGAATAGCCGGTAATGCCGCTCACGATCTCAACTTCGTCGATGGTGCGAATGAAATCTTCCAATTTCTTGACAGTCTGCTCGGTTTCGTTGAGGTAGGTGCCAGAAGCCATGCCGACATCCACCATCATGAAGCCCTGGTCCTCTTGCGGCACAAGGTCGCTTTGTGCGGTCGCCATCAACCAGATCATTCCACCGGTAAAGGCGACCAACAGAATCCATGCAAAGGCAGGCTTCTTTATGAACTTGGAGATACCGCTCAGATACTTCTTTTCGATGGCACCAAAAGCGGTGTTATATGCCACACGCACATAGTAACTCAGATTCTTTTTCTCGGCTTCCCCCTCTTGCTTCGGTTTGAACAACAGGGCGCAAAGGGCGGGGCAGATGGTCAGAGCCGACACGGCCGAAAGTGCCACGGACGCAGCCATAATGATACCGAACTGTTTGAAGAACGTTCCTGAAGTACCTGACATGAAGGTCACGGGGATGAACACCGCCATGAAAACCAATGCGGTGGAGATACAGGCAGCGGTCACATCGCTCAAAGCATCGTTAACGGCAGACGTTGTACTCTTGTAGCCCGACTCCAGCTTGGCCATAACGGCCTCCACCACCACAATGGCATCATCGACCACCGTACCAATGGCCAATACCAAAGCAAAGAGCGTCAACAAGTTGAGAGAGAATCCCACCACCTTGGCAACGGCGAAGGTGCCCACCAAAGAGATGATAATGGAGACGGAAGGCACGATGGTGGCCTTGAAGTCTTGCAGGAAGAGATAGACCACCAAAATCACCAAGATGATGGCGATAATCAGGGTCTCGATCACACTGTGCATGGAGGCGAACAGGAAGTCGTCGGAAGTCTCCAACTGCTTGAACTCCAGACCTGCGGGCAGACTCTTGGAAAGGTTGTCAAGCACTTTGTTGATTTCGGCGTTGACCTGCGTGGCGTTGGCGCCGGGGGCCTGGTTGATCAGGAACAGCACACCGGGATGCCCGTCAACATCGGAACGGTAATCGTACGATTTGGTACCCAGTTCCACATCCGCCACGTCAGACAAGTGCAACACATTGCCGTCTTGGGTGGCGCGTATCACGATATTCTCGAACTCGCTCATGTCGTTGAGCAGTCCGTTGAACTCAATGTCAATCTTGTTGACAGCGCTTTCAAAACTGCCGATAGGGGCGACCAAGTTCTGCTCGTTGATAGCCGCAACGATTTCTTCAGGGGTAATGCCATAAGTGCCCATTATATCAGGTTTGAGCCAAATACGCACACCGTACTTGTCGCCGAGCAGCTGGGTACGACCCACGCCAGTAACACGGCTGATGGCGGGTAGTACGTTGATGTCCAAATAGTTAGTAATGAACTTTTGGTCAAAACGATCATCTGTGCTTTCCAAACTGAGAATCTGCAAAATGGCGTTCACACTCTTGGTCACTGTGACACCTTGGGTGGTCACCTCCGAGGGCAGAAGTCCCAATGCGCTGTTCACGCGGTTTTGCACATTGGTAGTAGCCTGGTCAGCATCGGTGCCCTGCTTGAAATAGACGTAGATTTCAGCAGAACCGTTGGAGTTGGCGGTGGAGGTCATATACAACATGTCTTCCACGCCGTTTACCTGCTCCTCAATGGGCAGGATGACCGATTTCTGCACTGCATTGGCATCTGCTCCGCTGTAGTAGGCCGAGATGATGACTTGCGGAGGGGCGATGTCAGGGTATTGCTCAATAGGCAACGTGAAAATACTCAACGTACCGACCAGCAAGAGGACGACACCGATGGCGAGCGCCGCCACCCAATGCTTTACGAAAAATTTGGTTTTCTTGACTTTCTCTTCCATAGCTATCTGATTTTCATGCCATTAGATAGTTTACGAGCACCGTTGACGACCACTTCGTCCCCCACTTTCAAACCATCTTCTATATAATATTCAGTACCATCGTTTGACGGGATAACATGGCAGATAATGCCCTCTACCGTGCCGTCCGATTTGACACGGTAAAACATCATCTGGTCCTGCAGGCGCACGGCGGCGGTCTGCGGCACGCACAGCACGCTGTCGGACGAGATGGGGATCACCAAGGTGGCCGACATTCCCGAGCGAATCTCGCCATTGGGGTTGGGGAAGGAACCCGTGCATGTCACCGTACCCGTGCTCTTTTGCACGATAGCGTCCATTTTCGTCATTTTACCATCCATAGGATAAGTGCTGCCGTCCTTAAGCTGCAACTTCAACGCTGGCATGGCATCGCCGATGAACTGTCCTTTCGGACCTTCCATACCTCTGCTTGTCACCTTCAGCTTGAACTGCTTGATGAGTTCGAGAAGCTGGCTTTCCGTGAAGGAGAATTTGGCATCCATGTCGCTGTTGTCGCTGACTTGGCAAAGATAGTTGCCGCGGTTGGCCAAATCGCCCACGTCAAAACCATTGCCGTCAACAACGCCGGTGAGCGGTGAGGTCACGGTGCAATAGCCAAGGTTGGTACGGGCGATGTTGAGCTGAGCCTCCGCTTGCAGGACGGACGCCTTGGCTGAATTGTAGGAATTGAGGCTGGTCTTGAGCACATAGTCGCTGATCACTTTCTTGTTGTACAGCTCCTTGTTCGACTCGTACTGCAACTTGGTGGTCTCCATCTGCGCTTTGGCTGCGCTGAGGTTGGCCTCCGCTGATTGCACGTTCAATCTGTATTCAGTCGGGTCGATGATGTAAAGGGTCTGTCCTTTGGTGACTTTGGTGCCGTTGATGAAATTCTTGACTTTGACGATGCCCTCCACCTGAGGATACACCTTCACCTCACTGGTACCTTCCAATGTGGCAGGAAAGGTCATGTTGTAGGTACGAGACTCCAATTTAAGCACTTTGGTCTCGAACTTGGCTTGCGGCGTTTCGGCATTTTTGCCTTTGCCGCATGACATGCAAAATCCTGCAATAATCATTATTGCAAAACAAATGATTAAATGTGTTTTTTTCATATTATATGATTTTAATACAACTCGATTTTATGATTTTTTTTGCACTTCTTGCTCACAAAGGTTAATAGATGAACGGGAAGACCCGTTTCAATTTCTTTTGCTTCATAATCTCGCCGAATTCCGACTGATAGCGCTTGTACAAAGCGTGGGCGCGGGGCACCAAGTTGGCAAACGTCCAGATGAAGAACACCAGACCGGAGAACGACCAGGTGAGGATGGCAAACCCCAACCATTCCGTCAATTCGCCGAAGTAGTTGGCGCTTGTGACATACTCGAACATGAAGCCTTCCGGAAGATAATGGTTCGTGTCGTCGTCGCTTTTGCGCAGATGGCGGATGATGTAGTCCGAACGCAAATTGGTGTAGAAGCCGAAGAGAAAGATGATCAAGCCGATGATGAACTGCGGCGATGAAAGCCAGGCTGTGTCGGCGTATGAAAGTCCAAATGCGTGATAATCGACCTTGAAGGATTCGAAGAAAATCCAGTATCCCTGCATCATCGCATTCAAAATATTAAAAGCGATGCCAGAGAACATAATGCCCAGCGGCATGGTGCTCTTCTTGCCCTTCATCAACCACGGGAAAATGATGGCCCGTTGGAAGTAGTGGGTTTCGAAAATCAGCAGGAAGACCAACGGCACGATGTCGAAACGGTGCGGTGAGAGCAGCCAGATGACGAGCATGGACAAAAAGATGGGGAACTCCATCAGGAACCACGCCACTTTGTTGTTGATGCTTTTGCCCCATTTGGCGCTTCTGAGCATTCCGTAACCGGCATCCACGAAATAGAGGGAGACGAAGACCGCCATGGCGATGGCAATCATCACCCAAAGGTAGATATTAAAGGCGGATAAGCATAAGCCGAGAACCATAATGCGCTGACTTATTGTATGATAATGGTCATGGGCATGCGTGCTTGCACACCTTCGCGCTCCAGCACTTGTTGCAGATCGTTGAACATGGGATAGAAATAGCCCATCTTCTGACGGACCGCCTCTTCGATCGCATCGTCCTTCATGCTGAAAACCATCTCGAACCAATCTTTTTGTTTCGGATAATAGCAGACGTCGTAGTTGTCGAGTTGCGCCAGTTCAGCGGCTTTGGCGATAGCGTCGTTGATGTTGCCGAGCTTGTCAACCAAGCCGAGCCGCAGAGCGTCGCTGCCGGCCCACACGCGGCCCTGTCCGATGCTGTCCACGAAGGCCACGTCCAAGTGGCGACCGTCGGCCACGCGTTTCGTGAAGGTGCTGTAAATCTGCTCGATAGAAGCTTGCATACGCTCGCTTTCCAAAGCATCCAGCGGACGCATGAGACTGCCCTGGTCGGAGTGTGCGTTGGTACCGACCTGGTCCACCGTGATGCCGATCTTGTTCTTCAGGAAGTTCTGCACAGAGGGAATCATGCCGAACACACCTATGGAGCCGGTGATGGTGTTGGGCTCTGCGAAGATGTAGTCGGAATTGCAGGAGATGTAGTAACCGCCGGAAGCAGCATAGTCACCCATGGAGACCACCACTTTCTTGCCGGCATTCTTGGCGTTCTCGATCTCGTGCCATATGTTTTCGGAAGCTAATGCGCTGCCGCCAGGGGAATTGACGCGCAACACAATGGCTTTCACGTTGTTGTCCTTGTAAACTTTGCGGAACTCCTTGATGAAGGTCTCGGAGTAGATGCCTCGGTTGCTGTCGCCTTTGCCGTCGGAAATCTCGCCGTAAGCGTACATCACCGCCACCTTCATGCCACTGTTGTTCTCCTTGTCGGCAACACTCTTGGCATATTGGCTGACTGTGATGTAGTTGATTTTGTCGTTATCGCCGAGGTTCATTTTCGATTTCATCATCTTCTCCACCTCGTCCGAATAAGCCAATTTGTCCACTAATTTCAGCTTCAAGGCCTCTTGGGGAGAGGAGCAAAGCATGCTGTCGGCGATGTTGTTCAGCTGATCCACAGAGATTTTGCGCGCTTTGGAGACATCCTGCAAATAGACGGTCCACAAAGAGTTGGCCAGGGTGGAGAGCTGCTCGCGGTTGGCATCGCTCATTTTGTCCAAGAAGTAAGGTTCCACCGCGCTCTTGAATTGCCCGTGACGGAAAATCTGCACCTCCACGTCCATTTTGTCGAGGAGGTTTTTATAGAACATCAGCTGGAAAGCATAACCCTTGATGGAGAGGTCGCCCGTGGGGTTCAGCAGTATCTTGTCGGCAACGGTGGCCATGTAGTAGCCGTTTTGGGTATAGATATCGTTGTAGGCGTAGATGAACTTGCCGCTTTTCTTGAACTCCATCAGCGCATCTCGAATGGCTTTCACGGTAGCGGGAGAACCTCCCACTGTGCTGGATTTCAGGTAGATACCTTCAATCTTTGAATCGGAGGCGGCGGCTTTGATGGCCTTCAGGATATTGTCGAGGCCGAGGCTTTGGTCTGCATAATTCCCGAAGTTGAACGGGATTTCCACCGCCCGTTCCGAGATGTTAGACGAAAGATCCAGCATTAGTACGCTGTTCTCCTTGACATTCACCGTGGATGACATCGAGGAGGCGGATTTCTGCAATGTGGCCACCATCGCGAACATCATCAGGATGCCCATAATGCACGTGATCATGGAGGCGAGCACGAAACCCACCATAGAACCTAACACCACGCGCCAAAATTTACGCGATCTGGTTTCCGGCTGATAATTTTTTTCTTCTTGTTCCATTTTGATATTAACTGATTTTCCTGTCTAAACCTCTAAGCACGCAAGCCTACTTTATAAACACCATATTCAAACCCCAAAAGGCATTGCGGCGCAAAAATGCATTTTTTCTCCATACCTTCTGCTCTTTTTCCACATTTTTTTGCAGATTGTTGTCATTGAAGCAACAGGAGGGCAGAAAACGGATGTATTGCAGACTCTCTTCTTCCATTCTGAAACCAGCCTTGTCGAAGTGTTTGCGCCACAGTTTCTCGGGACGGATGTTCTCGTTGCCCATCAATATCTCCTTCCGGAGAACGTCGTCGTAAACGGAAATCACCCTTTTGGTGCCGCGTTGGGCGAAAAGCATGGCGCTCTTGATCAAACAACCGCCGTTTTCCTCTATCAGTACCAATCTTCCATTGGGTTTCAGGACTTTGTAAAAAATGGCCAAAGCATCGTCCAACGGTTCAATGTGGTGTAGAGTATCTTGCAAAATGATGTAATCGTAACTGTTCTCCTCAATGCTCTGGTCAAAAAGGTTGGCGTACTCGCAGGTGAAGAGGGAGGTGTCGCCAAATTGATTCCAGTATCGGCGGCGCATGTCCCACTGCTCGGGGTAATACTCCAGTGTGGTGCCGTAAACGGGTTGCCCCTTCAGGGCGAAATAGAAGCCGGTTGTGCCGTAACCGCAGCCGCAGTCCCAAATCCTGGGATGCTTGCTGAGGTCAACATGGCGGTCGAGATAGTCCAGACGTTGCAGAAAATAGGCCTTGCGGAACTGTTGCCGTGCAGCGGAGCCGTCCGTCAGCTTGTAGTACGGATAGAGCCCCCTGTTCTGGCGCAATTCCTCGCAAAGATGCTCGAAAAAGACCTCTTTCTGCATAAATTAGTTGTCGGTATTGCGTTTTTCGGCGCGTTTGCGCTCGGTTTCGTCCAAAATGATTTTGCGCACACGCAAGCTCTGCGGCGTGATTTCCAAGTATTCGTCCTTCGCGATGAACTCCATGTACTGCTCCAATGAATACTTGATGGCCGGGGCCAGCACCAACTTCTCGTCGGAACCGGCGGCACGCATGTTGGAGAGCTTCTTGGATTTGCAGACGTTGATCACCAAATCCCCTTGGCGGATGTGCTCGCCGATGATCTGGCCGGCATAGACCTGGTCGTTCGGTTCGATGAAGAAACGGCCGCGGTCCTGCAGCTTGTTCAAGGAGTAAGCGTATGCCTGTCCCGTCTCCATCGCGATGAGCGAACCGGCGTGGCGACCCGCAATCTCGCCCTTCCATGGCTGGAATTCCACGAACCGGTGCGAAATGATGGCCTCGCCCTCCGTCGCCGTCAGCAGCTGGTTGGTTAATCCGATGAGACCGCGGGACGGAATCGTGAAGTTGAGGTGGACGCGGTCGTTCACGGTGTCCATGGACATCAGTTCACCCTTTCTTCTGGATACGTAGTCGATGACGCGGCTTGACATCTCTTCGGGAACCAAGACGGTGAGTTGCTCGACGGGTTCGCACTTCTGACCGTCAATCTCTTTGATAATCACCTGGGGCTGACCTACTTGCATCTCGTAACCCTCGCGACGCATCGTCTCGATGAGGATGGAGAGGTGCAAAATGCCGCGTCCGAAGACATTCAGACGGTCGGGGGAGTCGGTCTCCTCGATTCGCATGGCCAGGTTTTTCTCCAATTCGGCAAAAAGGCGGTCGCGCAAGTGTCTGGAAGTGACGTATTTGCCCTCTTTTCCGAAGAACGGGGAGTTGTTGATGGTGAACAGCATGCTCATGGTCGGTTCATCCACCTTGATGGGCGGCAGCTGCTCAGGATTCTCGAAATCGGCTACCGTATCGCCGATTTCGAAATCGTCCAAGCCGAGCAGAGCGCAGATTTCGCCAGCCTCCACCGGCTCTTTGAATTTCTCCTTGCCAAGTCCTTCAAACACATAAAGTTCCTTGATTTTGGAAGTCTGTACAGTGCCGTCGCGCTTCACCAACGAAACGTTCTGGCCCCATTGGATGGTGCCGCGTTTCACACGCCCCACGGCGATACGGCCCACGTATGAGGAATAGTCGAGGGAGGAAATCATCATCTGCAGGTTGCCGGGCTCCACTTTCGGGGCGGGGATGTGCTCGATGATGGTGTCCAACAGGTAGGAGATGTCGGAGGTCGGATTCTGCCAGTCGGGACCCATCCAGCCGTTCTTGGCGGAACCGTAAACGGTGGGGAAGTCTAACTGGTCGTCGCTGGCACCGAGGTTGAACATCAGTTCGAAGACGGCCTCTTGCGCGAGGTCGGGGTGACAGTTCGGCTTGTCCACCTTGTTGATGACTACGATGGGCTTAAGTCCCAGTTCGATAGCCTTTTGCGTCACGAAGCGGGTCTGCGGCATCGGACCCTCGAAGGCGTCCACCACGAGGAGCACGCCGTCGGCCATGTTGAGCACACGCTCCACCTCGCCGCCGAAGTCGCTGTGACCGGGAGTGTCGATCACATTGATTTTCACTCCTTTATATCTAACGGAAACATTTTTGGACAAAATCGTAATCCCGCGTTCCCTTTCCAAATCGTTGTTATCCAGCACCAAATCCTGCACCTGTTGATTCTCACGAAAGAGATGTGATTGGTATAAAATTCTGTCTACGAGCGTGGTTTTACCGTGGTCAACGTGCGCAATGATGGCGATGTTTCTGATATTCTGCATTTTACGTATTTTTAATTAAAGCTTGCAAAGATACACTTTTTTTGTAGTGATGAACTATGGCTTGCCGCTACAAAAAAAAATGAACCTTTATGGTTTGTTTTGAAATTATTGTACCTTTGCTAAATTAAATCGCGAGTATAAAAATAATATGTTATGAATATAAAATCTACGCTTTCAATTTTTTCTATTGTGCTGTTTTTCAATGTTTTGCTATTTGCTCAAACCGAAAATCAGTATAGCAAGTTCGATCCCGTTTCATTGAAGGAAAATGCCAAATATGTGCGGAATTTTGCGCCGAACAACTACGACGAGAAGGTCCTGTACCAGTGTTTCACCGACATGGTGGACCTGGCGCGTGCCGAATTCCGCTATGTCCCTAAGCTGAAACACGATGTCAGTCTGGACTCGACAGCACAGTTCCAAGCTGATTTCCAGGCGTCCAAGGATGAAAAGACCCTGGATAACAACGCGCCCTATAAAACCACCTATTTCCGCTTGCGCAAGTACGGATTGTCGGGCAACGGCGACGAACTGGTGGCCAAAGCGAAGGCCTACATGGGAGAGACCGAGTACTCCTACTACGACCTCTGTCTCTCATTGGTGCAATCTATCCTCAAAAATGTCAAAACCGCCGATGTGATGCTCAACGAACAGTACACCTACATGGGCTTCGGCTACAACACCGACGTGGCCATGAAGAGCCTCTACGTCTCCCTCGTGCTGACCAACGACCGTGCATTCAACCACTACAAGGCCGGTTTCAACGAAAAGGATGTCCCCTACACCAAGGGACAGGCGGGCCTGAAGGGCTATGACGAAAAAATCTGCAAGAAATGTGCCGCCGAACCTGCTTTGGAAGCGTTGTCAGAGTATGTCTCCGTGAACAAAAACGGCGAAATCTACCTCACTTGCGACAATTACAAAGAGTTGAAACGCCTCATCGGCAAGGAGGGCGACGCTATCGCCATCGACCTCGTGCAGGAGGGCCAGTATGAGTGCGACAACCACCAAGTCGATTACGACCTCTATCACCGCGGTGTGGTCACCAAGCCCATCACTTTCGAAAAGATGATGTCCGTCAATGAAAATGCCAACCTCAAATCCGGCAAACTGATTGCCAAGTTAGGCGACCTTCCCGACAATGTGGACGACAGTAAAGGTTTGGATGTCATTGTTTTGGTGCTGAAAGAAGGCAACCGCGTCTGCCGCTCCGTTTTGGCCAAGCACATTGAAAGCAAAGGCGCCGACTACACCGAGAAGATCAATTTCGTGAAGGACGAGACCGGGGTCAAGAGTGCCGGCGAATGGGTGATTTCCCCTGAAGACGGCAAAGTGAGCGTCTCATTCCCGTATGACGCCAAAAAGACCGACTACACTGCCGCTGGTTTCAATCTGGACAAGAAAGATCCTGATTGTCCGCAATACAAGGTCAACAGCGTGGAGTTGATTTCCCACATCTCTCCCGATTATTATCAGGATGCGGCTTACAAAACCATTCAGGAGAAACGTGTCGCCGCTATCAAGAAAGATCTGCAACGCTACTTCCCCGGTATGGAAATCAAGGTGGTTTATGACTATTGCTGGGATCAGTTCAAAGAAAAAATCACCCAACATGAGGAGTATTACGATTTGAGTTTCAAGACGTTGGAAGAGGCCGCCAAGGAGTTGCGCCTCTACAACCGTTATGCGGCCAAGGTGTTGGATTCAGGCTACCTGGCTCCGCTGCGCACTATGGAACTCCGTCAGAATGTGACCTATTACGCCGATTCCCCGACCAGTGAAGAGGCTTTCGCTCTCTGGAAATTCAACAACGCTGTCACCAGCCCCAAGAATCTCGGTTTCGCCATGTCGGTGGAGAACTATATCATCAAGCAGGTGGAAAACGGCAAATTCTCCTCCCTTTCTCTTGAAAAGATGAACATCCCGTTCAAGAAAGAGTACCAAACCCTGCTGAACAACAAGCTCTACGCGCAGTATTACAAGAGCTCCAAACTGACGCCCGCGATTGCCGAGCAGATGACAAAAATCTACGACCTCAACCCGAACAACCAGCTGTTGCTCTATAATACGACGTTGAGCGATGTGCTGGCCGCTACGATCAGCTCCCCAGCGGACATCCTCAAGACCCAGGCCGCCATCGACCGACTCTACACCATTCCCGCTATTCCGAAGGACCGCGTGAACAGCCTCAATTTGGAGTATCAATTCAAAATCATCAACTACTTGGACACGCTGCCTGCAAGTACGGAAAATACCGCTTTGTTGAATACCACCTATCAGAAAATCAAAGAGATACGTAACGAAAAGATGGACAGCTGGAAGAACGCATTCAAGCTGGCCTCCTACTTTAACAAACGTTACGATTACATGTATTCCTTGTCATTGATGACCCCGTTCCTGGATGACCCGACCATTTCTGAGGACTTCATCTTCTCCTATGTGTCGTTGGCTGCCCACCGCGAGGAAACCTACCTCAGCGGACTTTTCACCAAAGCGGTGAAGTTGGCGGCGGAGAAGAACCCGACACGGCTTTGCGGTCTGGTGGACAAATTGCCGACTTGCATTTTGGAGAACGAAGAGGCGAAAAAGGTAATCTGCAAAGCGTGCAATAGGTAGGCAACAGGCAACAGGCAACAGGCAATAGTAAAAAATTTTCCTTGAGCAGCCCCGATAGGGGCAAGAGCTCGGTAGCTCAGGGTAAGGCATCAGCATCAGCCCTGGGTTTATGAATAGCAAAAATGAGTGAAATAGTAAAGAATCCAGAGGAAAAAGACGAATTATACGAACATTTTAGGTTCGAGGTGACGGCGGGGACCGAGATGCTCCGCATCGACAAATACCTGTTCAATCTGATAGCCAACACCTCGCGCAACAAAGTGCAGCAGGCGGCGAAGGCGGATTGCATTTTGGTGAACGGCAAACCCGTGAAGCAGAACTACAAGGTGCGCCCCGGCGACACCATTTCCGTGCTGATGCCCAATCCGCCCAACGATACCGAAATTCTGCCCGAGAACATTCCTTTAAATATAATATATGAAGACGACGACCTGCTGATTGTCAACAAGGAGGCAGGCATGGTGGTGCACCCCGCCTACGGCAATTACACGGGAACGCTCGTTAATGCGCTTTACTATTACCTGAAAGACCAGAAGTTAGAGGACGGCTCCCCGATGAAACCGTTGTTGGTGCACCGCATCGACAAGAACACTTCCGGGCTGCTGGCTGTCACCAAGAACGAACTGGCCCAGATGCGGCTGGCGAAGACCTTCTTCGACCACGACCTGGAACGCCGCTACTGGGCGTTGGTGTGGGGTGACATGGAAGAAGATTCCGGCACGATTGTCGGCAATGTGGGGCGAAACCCGAAAGACCGTATGGTGATGACCGTCTTTCCAGAAGGCAGCGACCAAGGCAAACACGCTGTCACGCATTGGCGTGTAGTGGAACGTTTCGGATATGTCACGCTCATCGAGTGCCAATTGGAGACGGGCCGCACTCACCAGATCCGCGTGCATCTGCAGCACATCGGGCATCCGCTCTTCAACGACGAAGCGTATGGCGGAAACCGCATCCTCAAAGGCACCACCTTCACGAAATACCAGCAATTCATCCGCAACTGCTTCGCGCTGATGCCGCGTCAGGCATTGCACGCCAAGTCGTTGGGCTTCAAGCACCCTGTCACAGGCAAAACGATACAGTTCGAATCGGAACTGCCCGATGACTTCGCCGCTGTTTTGGAGAAATGGCGGAACTATGGGAAGCAGAACTTCGAGCGTTAAGTACTGTTAAAAAGCGGTTTGGATTAAGCGGGAAAGATGCCGAAGAAAGCCGATCCGCTGCCCGACATGGAGACATAAAGGGCCCCTTCTTGGTATAGGTCTTCCTTGATTTGTTGTAATTCCGGGATCTTTACAAACAAAGATTCTTCAAAGTCGTTGACCACTACTCCTTTCCACTGTGCGACATCATGTTGCAGCACGTCGGGGAGGTAAACCTCTGTTTCGTGCGGTGTCACCCCAGCGTATGCCTCCTTGGTGGAGATGTGGATGTCGGGTTTAACGATTTTTAACCGATATTGGGACAAGTCCAAACCGATGGGGGTTATCACTTCACCCCGACCGGTGGCATATACCGGCTTGTTCATGAGGAAGAAGGGCACATCGCTGCCCAACTGCAAAGCATATTCCACCATTTTCTCTTTGGAGACAGGCAGTTGAAAGATATCGCAGAGCATTTTGAGGGTGAAGGCGGCATCGGCGGAACCGCCGCCCAATCCTGCACCGGACGGAATGCCTTTGGTGAGGAAAATCTCCACGTTGGAGATGCCAAAGTCATTTTGAAGCAGGCGGAAAGCTTTGATGCAAAGATTGTCACACGGGTTTCCCAGATTCTCCTTGCTCTCCATCTTGAACAGAATCTCCGCGTTGGCGGGAGAAATACGCAGGGTGTCTGTGAAGAAATCTGTTGGATAAAAAACCGTCTGCAAATCGTGGTAGCCATCGTTACGCTTGCGTACGATTTGCAAACCGATGTTGATTTTGGCATTGACTTTTGCCTCAACGGGCTCAAAATCTCTCCTCATATCTTAATGTTGTCAAAATTTTTGCCGAAAACGCTGGCGGTTTTCGAAATAGTAATGAAGGCATCGGGATCAATATCCTTGATAATGCGCGTAATGGCGCTCTTGTCGGTTCTGTGCGCCACAATCAGTAACACATCCTTCTCTTGATGCTTGTAAGAGCCATACCCCTTCAGGAATGTGGCCCCGCGGTGCAGTGTAGAACCAATCTTTTGGGCAATCTCCTCGTTTTTCATGGAGAAGACCATGAACTGATAGGTTTGCCGATAACCATCTATCACTAAGTCGGATACGATAATGGAGACGAGCAACACCACAAAGCTATAGACCAGTTTTTGTACATCGTGGATCACGAAATAAGAGCTGCCCACGATGAGGATGTTGCAAGCCAGGCTGATGCGGCCGTATGAGATGTTGCGGTATTTGCCGATCATCAGTGCGATGATGTCGATGCCGCCGGTGTTGCCGCCCCAGTTGATGGCCATGCCGATGCCGAAGGCCGCAATCGCCGACCCGATGATGACACTCATGAACATGTCATCGACGATGGGACGAGGGAATAGCGGTTGCCATACGGAGAAGAAGCCGCTCATCACCACAGTGCAAATCAGCGAGTTAACGCAGAATTTCGTGCCCAGCACCCGCCAGGCAACGGCAATGAGCACGGCGTTAAGCACAAACGTGGTGACCCCGATGGGAATCTTTCCCGTGGCGAAATAGAGGATGGAGGCCGCACCTGCCACGCCACCACCCGACACTTCGTAAGGAATCAGGAACGCCGACCACCCAAAAGTGAACAGACTGAGTCCGAGGAAGATAAAAAAGTAATTTTTCACCTCTTGCAACACTTTTTTGGTGGTCAGCTTATTGTCCATAATGTTTTATTCTTCGTATTTGTTGTTGGAAATCAATTCATTGAGCCAATTCTTGAACAGGGCGATGTAGGCCCCGTTGAAGATATGCTTGAACATATAGCGGTCTTCGCCGTAATCCTGTTGAATCTCCTCAGGATGCACCAAAGGCATGATGGGGTAGGCATTGCGTTTCAGATGACGGATTTTGCGTTCCGCACGTTTGCGGAAGCCCATGTTGGTCACCAAGTTAAGGTACGGGGTGATGCACAAACCCTCATGCGCCCAGATGTGGAAGTTGTACTGGGAGGCCCAGTGGGTCGCCTTGTATTTCTTGAGGCTGTTGAACCGGTTGATCCAGTAGAGTTTCTGTCTGTTTTTCTTCATGTAGGGCTCAATCATCTTCTCGAAATCCTCTTTGGTGTATTGATCCATGGAGAGCGAGAAGTCGGACCAGCGGTTTTTCCATGTGGCGAAACCCCACGTGGAGGCGTACGCGGAGAAGAAATAGGAGGACTCGCCCTTTTTCATGCGCTTTTTGTATCTTTTCCGGCTTCGATGGCGCCAGTAGAAGCCGCCAATACTGAAGATTTTCTTGTTGTTGCGGTATCTTTCGAGCAGCTGTTCGCAGTAGGGGAAGAAGTCATACCCAGGAACCGTGTCGTCGAAGAGGATAATCCCCTCTTCCTCGTGCTCGAAAAACCATTTCATGGCTGTAGCAACCATCTGGGTCTTGCCCAGATGGTTGTCCTGCCATAATTTATGCACCTGGCACGGCCACTCGGGCTGGATGACGGCGCGGGCCTGATAGACGCGCATCCGGTCCAGCATGGAATCCGGCTTCGCTGCATCGCCCGCCACATACAACTCGGTGGGTTGCACCGTGCGCAAAACTTGAAATACGTCGTGCGTTTCCTCTACTCTATTGTATAAGATGAGCAGAACAGGAACTTTGAACATATTCTTGAGAGTTCGTGAATACTAAGCTAATTCGTGGATGACAAGGCCTGAACGGAGCTTCGGCTCGAACCAAGTGGTCTTGGGAGGCATGATGTTGCCTGTGTCGGCGATGTCGATGATCTGCTGCATGGAAACGGGATACAAAGCGAAAGCCACTTTCATCTCACCGCTGTCAACGCGACGTTTCAGTTCTCCCAGACCGCGGATGCCGCCCACGAAGTCAATGCGCTTGTCGGTGCGGAGGTCCTTGATACCTAAGATCTTGTCCAAGACATGGTCGCTGAGGATCTTCACATCCAGCACGCCGATGGGATCGTTGTCGTCATATTTGCCGGGCTTTGCGGTCATCTTGTACCATTTGCCGTCCAGATACATGCTGAACTCGTGCAGTTTGGCCGGTTTGTAGATGTCGGCGCCCATCTCTTCCACGGTGTATGCCTCGTTCAACGCGTTGAGGAACTGCTCCTTGCTGAGACCGTTGAGGTCTTTCACCACGCGGTTGTAGTCGATGACGTTGAGCTGGTTGTCCGGGAAAATCACGGTCATGAAGTAGTTGTACTCCTCCTTGCCGGTGTGGTTCGGGTTGTGCTCTTTCTTCTCCTGGCCCACGAGAGCGGCGGCGGCGCTGCGGTGGTGACCGTCGGCGATGTACATGGCGGGAACCTGCTTGTCGAAAATCTCCACCAGTTCGTCGATGAGTTTGCGGTCGTCAATCACCCAGAAACGGTGACCGAAGCCGTCTTCCTTGGCCACGAAGTCGTAAACCGGGGCGTTGGCAGTCACGGAAGCCACGATCTCGTCGATG
>JAEEGL010694624.1_pt1 | contig 49338 bp, 61 predicted proteins | sample 9134231 | NCBI WGS metagenome assembly JAEEGL01 (sample SAMN16246548, study PRJNA631951) | gut metagenome | biome: gut microbiome; feature: rumen; material: fiber-attached | host: Bos | place: Iran: Karaj | collected 2018-10 | reverse complement strand
GATCGATCGTGTCTTTGACGCTCATATCAACTTCTTTCGCCATTGCCGTCCTCCTATGTAAGATCGGAACTCGTCAGCGTGATGCTGATAGCGCCCTGCGCGAACTTCGGCATACAGTTTTCCGAAATGGTAGTCGCGCTTGAGAGCTGACCGTAGTACAGCAGATTGCCGGCGCCTCGTGTCCCGGAGTCCGCGATAAACAGATGGGTTATCACTCCCCAGTCGCCGCCCTCGGCTTCGTTGAAGTAGAACTTCGTTTTGTTGACCACCGTCGCGCTCGAAGTCGCGGTCGAGATAGTAACGCCGCCGGCGTCCGCCATTGATTTTCTCGCGTATCCGTAAGCCGCGAGAGGCTCGTTGAACGCTCCCGCCGCCGGTTGTGCGGTAGACAGACCGAAGTAAGTCCCCGTGGTAAGCGTCTGAAGCGTTTTTTGAAGTGTGCTGACTGTCAAAGGCATGATCAGACCTCCTCCTTTTTATAATTATTTTTTACCTTTGTTATGAGATCGCCGCTGTAGACGCCGTCTACGGCCTCAAGGAAATCGAGCGTGGTATATCTGTCGGTTTTTTTATATCCGCGCTCCCTGATGAACCTGTAGATGCCGATCGAACAGGCGCCGGTCAGTTTCTGGAAAGCGTCCGTCCATTCCTCGACCGTACAGAAGGCATCCGGCGGATATCTTCTAACGAAGTCCCGGATCCGCTCATCCTCCGGCGTACTCTCGAAGATCTTACGCCTCAAGGCGATCTCGGCGTGCCGTTCTGTTCTGCCCGCGGCGGTCACTCCGTTATGCGTCCGCAGATGATAGCGGACCGGGTCGCCGTCAGCGGTGATACCGGAAGCCGACGTTCCGCTTATGCTTTCGATTTTCAAAGACAAACCGTCAATGCTGACAACGTCGCCTTTTTTAATTGTTTTCTTCATGAACCGGCCTCCTTTCAGGTGAGTGTACCGTGATATACCAGACGGCATCCGTAATACAGCGACGCGGAAGAGTAACTGTAGTTATACAGCATGAACCCGGCATATCCCGTGCTTGAAGTGCTGTTCATAGCGTAATACGGACCTTCCATGACCGCTCTGTACGACGTGCCGTAGTTGTATGCTCTGGATCTGAAGTATGACGTGTACGCGCTGCTGCTTGAAGATTCGCACGGCAGGCACAGGAAAGGATGGTCGCTGTCCCAGCCGTACGCCATGATGTTGTAGTTCGTAGACGGACTCTTATAGCAGAGTGCCGCTTTTCCTGTCGTATTGTCGCTGAAATACGACGGATCCGCCGTTGCGTAAGGAGCCGCAGAAAGTCCGGTCATATACACGCCGTCGAGGTATTGAGATACTCCTCCGATGAAATCCTCGATATAATGCCAGCGCATCTGCGCGCGCGTGGATTCCCAGCCCGAAGGCGTCCGTACGTTGTCCGTTCCTCCCGTCGCGACTCTGAGGCTGCCTCCTGTCGTTCCCGTTCCGCTGGTGCATCCGGTCATTATCGACAGAGTATTTTTCGTCGCCCATTCGATCCACCACAGGAACTTCATGACCGTTTTGTGGTACAAATCGTCGATCTGATATCCGGTCCCGTTGTTTCTCGCATACGTCCGCAGATTCTGCCTCGACCCGCTTGAGGATGACATGATGCCGGACTTGCTTACGAGTTTCGTTGTTCCGTTGGCGTTGGTGGTATATCTTCCGTAACAGAACGGAGCCACCCTGTACCAGGTGCCGGTTTCGCCGGGCATCTCGCTCACTGCGATATCTGTCAGCCGGTGTGATGCGTCTGCGTTTACGCGGAAGAACATCTCCGGCATCTGCACGAACATATTACCGTTCTCGTCCTCGACGAGTTCCGCCTGGTTCCACGGGAACACGCTGTTGAAGTCGCTGTCGATCGAACCGTCGCTGTTTTTCGTATAACTCATACCGATCGAGTCGTCTGTTCTCGTAAGAGCAGACGCACTCTGGTATAGTCCGCTGACTCCGTACACGGGATTGTCCGTGATGTATCCTTCCGTTTCGTTCGTATAAACGGCTGTACCGTCACCCATAAGCCGCGCCTTGACGCGGTGGTGACCTGTGTATCCCGAAAGCGTAGACAGATCAAATGAGAAATCACCGCTGCCGGAGTATGGTACCGTTGTCGCCAGCTCGTCATCGATGTATATCTCGACCTCGTCAACGATCGGGAGCATCTTCTTCACGGTCAGCGTGCGCTGCCTGAATGATGCAACCGGCTGCAGCTGATATGTTGCAGTTGCGACCTCGCCGTCGATGCTGCCGGTGGCGCTTGGTACTGCCGTTATCGTGTGTATGCCATAATCGGTCGGCTGGTACGTTCCTTCCGGACAAAGCTTTATCGGCATGAAACCGAAAAGCGTCTGTCCGATGCCGCTCGAATAATTTCTGCATTTTGCTTCGATGAAATGCGTCCCGGCAGGAATTGTATACGTTACCAGCGTGGGTTGTAACGATGAGTTGTTTTGGAAACTCTTCTGAATGTTCGACGATGTTTCCGATGTGCTCGCCGTCAGCGCGGTGTCCAGTTTTCCGAGCATTCCGTAGTTGTTGGAGGGGGATGCCGAAAAGTTAAAGCACCGAATCGTGATTTCCATCTGATCCGGTACCGTAAACGTTGCCCGGCACTTTTTGTACCCTGAGGATGCACCTTGGTTGAAGAATCCCTGCGGCACACCGCCGGTCTCCACTTGAAACGATCCGCCTTTCAGCGTGAAGCCGTTTGTCGTATCGATGTCCGAGAGCGCATACGTCGCTCCCTGGATCGTACTGCGTTCCACTCCGTCGACGAAGATCTTTACCGATTCCGCATAGTTCGGAGGGGTGATCTGAAGGTATCCGTCTTTCCGCGTGATGACCGCCGGATTCAGTTTCGGTATGTTTGTATACTGGACCGTTACCGTTAGAGGGGCATCAACGTTAGGAACCGAAAGAAGCCCGTTTCTGCATCTCGTCGCAACGTAGCTTCCGCTGTAAGTTGTGTCGATGCCTACGTCGTTATCCCATTCGTGCGGACGCTCCTCACCGTTTATAACTGCGGAAATATGAGTGTCGAGACTGTGATTCGTTTTACCTTTTTCGCTTATTTCACCGATATACGTTGATCCTCGCTTGACTGCCGGATAATCGTACCCGTCGTCGATCTCATCAGGGCCGAGAGTCAGCGCGACGAAATCAACGGTGTGCCGCGATTTTCCGCTGCTCGTCATTCCCGCTCCGGAGTAAAACATATCATACGACCTTTGACCGTCTGTGCCGTCGTATAAGGAAATGTCGTCGAACTCTACCGCTTCGCCCGGTGCGGCCGGAGTCTTTACGGAGATCACCTCTCCGTTGAGTTCCACGTTCAATTCGTCGGCGTATTCACCGTTCGTTACCGGGTTTGCGACGCTCAGTTCGTTGTAGCATCCTTTGTCCGTTGCGGTTATGACCGGTGCGGAAAGAGAGCGGGTCACTATCGTGCCGGGTACTCCGCCGATGCTCACGCCGTCCTTTATGTTTTCAGGCAGAAGCGTCTGCGGCTTTCTGACCGTCACCTTCGTGAAGACCTCGCCTTCATCCGGAACAAGGATCTGGTCACCTGAAGCCATATCTAAATCGACGGTCTTTTCAATTTTTGTATTTGCTATCTCGAAAGTCTGAGTACCGCCGCCTTCAACAGGCATTGTTACCGTTTTGACGCCCCGGTACACCGTTTCATCACCGGTACCGTCTTTCAGAACAATATCAGCCATTTCATTTCCTTTCTCAGCCGATGACCAGACCGGTCCCTGCTGCCGATATTTCTTTTGCCTGGACCACGAACAGATCGTCATCCGTCTGTACCGGATAGATCCACGGCGGTGCGGTAGTCATAACTATCACGCTTCCGACCGTCAGTCCGTACGTACCCGTATGGTCTCCGCTTCTCAATGAAAGTCCGGAGGAAACGAGAGTCGACGACTGGCATATGTCGTCGCCGCTTTCGCACATGAAACCGAACTCTCCGGAGAGATGGAACACACATCCGGAAGTGACGTCCGAATTGAGATCTCCATCGAAACGGAGTTCAGCTTCGATCTTCATCGTTTGTACGCCGTCGGAAGCGATGCAGTTCGTGTATGGTTCAAGTCTCGCACCTTTCGCATTTGAGGTCGAAGGAACAGCGTCTATTTCAGAAGCAACATCCGATGAAAGTTCTATCTGCGGAACGACAAACGGCGTTAGCGTTTCGATCTCAACGGTCGAGTCGCCGCTCAACCCGGACCAGAAATCACCGGTTCCGGCGTTTATAATATCCGAAAACAAAGCAGAGCCGGAAAACTCCGACTCCACGTTTGAGGAAAGCGCATATCCGTCAAGAAGTATTTCGATGCTTTTCCGCAAGATGAACTCCGCAGCGCTTGTAACGTCCGAGCGCAGTCTGTCTATCCTCAACGGTTCGACGTCACACCACCACCCGGTGAACTCAGATTCCGTCATTACTTCCGACTGGCCCTGTCTCATTTCCGACGGAACCGCCCTCGTTACGCAGGAGATGCCGAAGCCGAAACTCGTGGCAACGTTGGAACGCATATTTGCAATGGAAGTAAGAACGCACCTTGAAACGAGCGCCCGGAAACTCCGCCTGGAAGAAACGTCCGAACGCCACACCGCGCCGAGTGCGGAGAACGCGCGAAGTCTCGTCATTCTTATCGCCGCGCTCGTCACTCCGAGAATATCCGTACAGATCAGTTCCATATCATCGGAACTCTCGTCGTCCAGGGTCAGCTGCTCACGCGTTTTCAGAAAGAGGCTTTCCGTGACTGAACGGGGCGGCGTCTTTACCGCTATTGCCGTCAGATTCCTGATGATATCGGCTGACGGCTTTCCGTTGATCTCCGGAAGACCGAAGACAACGATATCGCAGTTTGCGTCCGTGTCTGTTTCCGCGTCAGTCCTTACGGCAAGCTCAAGCAGCGAGGGTATCAGCGGATAAAGGTCCGCCACAAGCGAAGCAGTCACGTCGGTATCGAGAAGAAGAGCCGTCAGTATTCCGCGGACGCATATCATATACAGATCGGCAGGAATTCCGATGTCGTCGGAGCCGGATAAACTCATATCGTCACCCGCTGTTCCGTCAAGTATTCCGTACATTACGTTGTATTTGTGAGCCAGCTCGAGAATGTAGCTTCCGAACACTTTGTCCCCGATATGAACGTTATACCGTCCGATATAGTCGGGGCGTTCCTCATTGTACTGCCACGGCCATCCGCTGTTTATTATATTTATCCTCAGAGAATTGAACTTCTCCGCGGTGAGAATTCCATCGGCTTCGATAAGCGTTTCCTCGTATGAGAGTATGTTGGAGTTCCACTCTCCGCCGTTGATGACAAGAAGCGAATAGGTGTTCTCGACGAGATCGTTCCAGACGAAGTGGGAGAAATCATAAGTCCTGCCTCTGCCGGAAACGGCTGTGTGCGCTCTGACCGTCTGTTCAGTCGAAGCGCCGCCGTTCGATCTTGTCCAGTCCCATCGAAGAGGCATATGCGGTCACCTCCTTATGCGAACCTGGCGTAACCATCTATAGGGGTTCCGGCTACCGTCAGAGTTCCACCGATATATACGTTGGCGGTCAGGAGCGTTTCAGCCATAACGGAACCGAAGTCCGCAATGCTGAGTTTTCCCGTGAGGATCTCGTTTATCTGTGCTTTCGTGTAGTATTTCTCAAGTTCCGTATACAGCCTGTCGGTCGAGTTCTGCTGACTGCTTTCGGACGCTCCGAGCGCATGTGTGAGACTGTCGTTCCCGGTGTCGATACTCAGCTTGATCTGCGCGCTTCCCGGGTTCAGGATATCCACGTCCAGTTCAGCGAGCGGATAAACCGCCGTGATGCCGTGAGGACGGCTGATGATAGTAGTTTTCTTGCCGACTATGAACCGCGCGATCTCCGCGTCTGTAAGATGGAGATCACAGGCTGAAACGGTTATGGTCCTTGCTATAAGACCGGAACCGTGAAGCATAACGTCCGCCGCTTTTGCAAGGAGGTTTCCTGCGTTTGTCACGTCACTCCAGGTCTGTATGCTCGTTATATTTCCGTACTGCCTTCGAGCGGATTTGGAGTATATTATCTTTCCTGATTTTACAAGGTCGTTCGACAGCTGACGGTCGGGTTCGTTTTCTATCGTCAGATCGTCTTTTCCGAGAGGGAGAACGGCCGTGAAAAAGCCGGACGCGTCTTCGTCGCTCGACAGATCGAGAAGGTTTTCCCCGAACTCGATCTGCTGAAGATTTCCATCCGGCAGTTCCGAAAGATAGTCGACGAAAGTCCCGTTCTCCTCGTAGCGAACGAGCAGATAGCCGCCAAGCGCCGATTCGACGAGTTTTGACTTGATAACTCCCCAGGTCGTCGAGTAGCTTTCCGTGGAACGCGAGATATAGTTGTTCGAGTCAGTTACGGTAACGGTGCCCGGAAGGAGTTTCTGTTCGTCCGAAACCTGCGCGTTGTGCTGCGCAAGCAGCCACTTGAAAAAATAGTCGACCACGTTACCGTGGATAAGAGCCTCCTCATAGTCGGGATCGCTCTCAAAATCGGACGGAAACGCAAAAGGAGATATGACGCTGTCGTTGAGGCAGGCCATAACGCCTTCGGACTCGACCGTGATCGAATTATTCCAGTCGGAGGAACACCGTATGACCCTTCCTCGGTATATCGGCGACCCGTCAATCTGAAGTTCAAGCGTTCCGGTTATCTTTTTAATATCGTTAGCGCGCGGATGGTTCTTTTCCATAGTGAAAACGAAACTTCCGGCGTCGCTGACTCCGAGATGAAGAGACGTGTTCCTTATTGAGAATTCGGACTCTCTTGGATCGTAAACGGTAAGTCCGTCATAGGTAAGCGTATACATTACAGATCACCTCTTGTGAAGCGGACCTCGGCCGTCGCGATATCCTCGAGCGTTTTTATATACACGGTATTGATACCGGGAGCAAGGACCATGTCTTTTGACCTGTATGTTCCAGCGTCGAAATCATATTCCTCTCCGTAGGCTTTGAGCCTGCACGGCGCGGAAAAAGTGATCGTCGGTATGCTCGGCATCCTTCCGTTTCTGATGCTGACCGTCCTATACGCCGGATTGACGTTGACCGTTACGACCGTCTCCTCGGTCGCGATCCTGTACGGCTGGCAGTCGCAGACAACGGTAAGCGTCTGCTCGGTGGTAGAAGTCCGGACGTCGAATCCCGAAACGGAACACCGCCCCAGATAGTAGTATCCGGGATCGTCGTCGAATATGATCTGCAGCTGTCTGCCGTGAACGTGAAAAGCGAAATCAGCGAGCAGTTCGCCCCACGCTCTTCCTGTCAGTCTGCAGACCGTTGAAAAAGTGAGTTCTATCGTTCTGTTTCCGTAGTGAACGTTCCCGTCGAGCGCCTCGGTCAGATCAAGGTCGCCGTCTCTGCCGGGAACCGTGATCTTCGACATTTGCGGCTCCGGAAGACCGATAACTCTTGAAGTAAGGAGAAGTTTGAAGTCTCTCCAGCTGTGTCTGCCGCCGAGCGTTACTCCTGTTCTCATGTCGTTCTCCTCCTTGTCGCGTCTATTCTTCCGAGCGCACGGTCCATTCCGGAAGCGGTCGCACCGACCAGAACACCGGTATCCAGATATATGTTCTTCACGCTGTTTTCAGCGATTTCGGAAAGGTATCTTTCAACGTTCTCAAAGCCGGACAGTTTTCTGTCGATAGACTCCTCAAGAGCCGTAAAAGAGTTCCGCAGCGACATAACTATATCCGCAAGACCTCCGCCCTGGGATGAGATACCCCCGGCGCCGTCCGTCACCGTGTTTACGTGCGCGTTCGCGTTGAAATCGAAGTTTTCCGGCAGTCCGGAAGTCATATCGCCGGCAATATCCTGCATCGCGTGGTCGATGTCCTCACCCATATCGGTAACAGCTTCGACCGCCTGGTCGCCCGTTTCCTCGATACCGCCTGCAAGACCTTTAGTCATCATTTCACCAGCCCATTTCATCTTTCTCGAAGGAGAAAAGATGCCGAAGAAACTGCAGATGCCGTCCCAGATATCGGATATCCATCCGGTAACTTTATCCCATAGCCAGGAAGCAAGTCCCGTGATGCCGTCCCACAGACCTTTTACGATGTTGCCGCCGATCTCGACGATATTTCCCATCATGCTTCCGAACGCGGAAACGATGCCTCCGATGATCTGCGGCACCGCCTTGACGATCTCAACGATGATAGTCGGCAGATTCTCGATCAAAGCAACAAACAGCTGAACGCCCGCCATTATGATCTTGTCGATGTTTCCGATAAGAGCGTTGACGATCCCGTTTATGATCTCCGGGATGGCGTTTACTATCGTAACGATGATATCCGGTAGCGCCTGGATAAGAGATACCAGAAGGTCAATGCCAGCCTGTATGATTTGCGGTATGGCTTCGATGACCGCCGTTATGATCCCGTTGATGATCTCCGGTATGGCTTCGACGATCTTTTTGATTATGTCCGGCAGCGCCGCTACAAGAGAAGTCAGAAGTTCGATGCCCGTTTCTATTATTTGAGGTATGGCGTCGAGTATAAAGTTGACGATGCTTAGGATCACTTCCGGGAGAGCGTCGATCAGCACCGGGATGGCGTCGAGGATGCCCTGCGCCAGGCCTTTGACAAGCTGCAGCGCCGCGTCGAGTATCATAGGCAGATTATCGAGAAGCGTCTGCACGATGGTTATGACAACCTCGACTATCGCGGGAACGAGTTTCGGAAGCGCGTCTGCGATACCCGTGACAAGAGATACTACCACCTGCGCGGCGGCTTCCACCAGTTTTGGAAGCAGTTCGATCAGACTGTAGATGAGTTTTTCTACGATCTGAACTACCACCGGAACGAGCTGCGGAAGCGCATCGATGATTCCTTCGGCGAGTGCCGTTACTATCTCCGGAGCGCTTTCCAGTACCGCCTGCGCTATCGTTGAAAGGAGCTGTATCAGCTGCGGTATCATGGCGGTAATGCTGTCGATAAGGCTTCCGACTCCTTCTTTTATCTTGTCGGAGGCACCTTCGTTCCCGGCGATAAGATCGGAAAGACCGTCCATGATACTGCCCATAGCCGGAAGTACGTCACCCATCATTCTGTTTTTCAGACCGGTAAACGTACTTTTCAGTTTGGTAAGGCTGTCCTCGAACTGAGCGGACGCTTCCACGGCTTCGTCGCTCATTACCATTCCGTAGTCTTCGCACTCCTGCATCAGCCCCTGGAGTTCCTCCGACGACATATTGAACAGCGGAAGCAGTTCCTGTCCGGATTTGCCGAACATATCGTTTGCAAGAGCCGCTTTTTCTGTCTCGTCCGAAACGTTTTGAAGCGCCGTAACCACAGTTGAGAACAGGTCTTCGCGGGACAATCCTTTGATATCATCCATCGAAAGTCCCAGCCGTTCAAACTTTGCCGTTGCAGAAGCAGAACCGTTGACCGCGTCGTCAAACGTGTTCGTCAGCGTTTTCAGACCCGTCGTGCAGGAGGACATCTCCGTGCCGCAGATCTTCATCGCATAGTCCCACTTCTGATACGATTCGTAGGACAGACCGACTTTCTGTGAGTTCTTCTCGATCTCGTCGCCGTACTCCGCGGTATCGTTCGCCATATTCCACAGAGCCTTGCCCGCTGCAACAGCGGCGGCACCGATAGCCGCTACAGCCGCGGCTGTTGCTTTCGCGACGTCTGCGACCACAGTCTTGAATTTATCGAACTTGCCTCCGGCATCCTGGGCTGTATCACCGCTGTCCTTGACGGCTTTCGACATGTTTTTCGTGTCTTTTTCCGCGTCTTCCTCAGCCCCGGACATTTCGTCGATAGCCTTTTCGTTCGACGCCACCTCACGCTCCATATCGTTGAGCGCGGCTTCGGCGTTGTTCAGCTGGATGCGCCAGTTCTGAGTCCGCTTGTCGTTTTCTCCGAAAGAATCGGATGCGTTCTTGAGAGCAGAGCGCAGAGTTTCGATCTTTGCCTTTTGCGCTTCTATCTCCTTATTCAGAACTTCGTTCTTCGCGGTGAGGGATCCGACCGATTTTTCGTTTTTATCGAACTGCGATTCGACGAACTTCATTTCGGAGCCGAGGACTTTGAAAGACGAGTTTATATCGGCGAGGGCTTTTTTGAACTCTTTTTCGCCTTCAACGCCGAGCTTTATGCCTATATCGCTTGCCATGATCCTTCACCTCCTTTTCAGATCCCGTCCGGGATCACGTCGTCTATAGTGTATTCGACTTTCGGTCTCGCCAGGCCGTTGAACTGCTTGTGACACTCCCACAGGTCGAGAAGAAGACCGAACGGCATCAGCCATACTTCCTCCTGCGTGAGATGAAGCAGACTGATGCCGTAATAAAGTAGCCGGGTAAACAGTTCCTCGTCGTTTACCCGACCGCCGCGTTTTTTGGGTCGTTCTCGCTTTCGACGTTCCTCTTTGTGCCCTTGAACAGCGCTTCCGTGATCGCGTTTCTGTAAAGAGCGAGATCGGAAGGCGTCGTCAGAAGTTCGACTGTTTCCTCCGTGAGAATCTCGCGGGGATGTTCTTTGTCTTTGAGATTATGGATGAGTATGGACTGGTTTGCGAGAACGGTGATGAGCCACACGACTTCGCTGAGAGCCATCTCGAAGTTCTCGGTTTTCATCAGTTTTTCACCCAGATTGTCGAGTCCGCCGTATCTTGCGGCGATCTCTTTCGTAGCCCTCGTCGTCAGGATCAGTTCGTGCGTTTCGCCTCCGATCACGATCTTTGCGCTTCTGTCGTCAGCCATAGCTTACGCTCCTTTCGTGACCGTTACCGTGTACGTTTTGGAAGCCGTTCCTTTCGCCGCCGTGATCACCACGGTGTTTTCGCCCGTATCCCACGTCGCGCTCCCTCCGTTCTGGACCGCCGTACCATTTACGAAAACGGACACGGCCGCTCCGTCTGAACCTGTCGCGGTAATGGTATTCGTTGCGTTACCGGTGGTGGTCGCGTAAGACGTCACGTCAGGATCGAACGCCGGGTCGAGAGTCAGAGAACCGATGGTGAGAGCCGTAAGAGACACGCTCGGGTAAGACGGTTCGTACACACCGCTGTACCAGTTGTCGACAACGGACGCGGACACTCCCGCCGTTCCTTCGGTGACCTCCGCTTTCCACGGATGATTACCTTCGCCGTCGGTCCTGTTTCTGCGGAGGACGGTGCCCTCGATGCTTGGAGTGGAGAAGGTGATCGAATCACCTTTCGTCTGGAGGCTCGTCGAGGGGATAGCGAAAACCACCCTGTAGAGCCAGAAGTATCTGTATTTGTTGTTGGACCTCTTCGCGCGGAATCCGATCGCTACGGCGACAGAGGTATCCTCGGCGGTCGAGATAAGAACGCCGTTTTCGTCGACGACCGCGCCCGTGAGATCTTCGGCGACTCCGTCTTCAAGGTTGTCGACGCCGAGCGTGATCTTACCCTGTTTGAAAGCCTTAACGACCTCGGTAGCGGAATCATCCGCATAAAGAGTCGCCTCGGCAAGTTCCACGGAAAGATCGGCGCTCATCGCTTTGGCGAGGACTTTCGGAGTGCCGTAGGTCTCGTTCCCGTTGGCGTCTTCCGTGATCTTCGCGTAGTAAAGTTTGTCCATTCCTATGGTAGCCATAGTCAGTTTTCCTCCGTTTCATAATTCTTCGCCACGTCAATGGCGTAATGGTTGTATCCGGTATCGTCCTCGTGACCCGCGTATCTCCGGGACGTGACGGTAATTTCGGCTGATAACACAGCCGCCTCGATCTTTCTTTTCAATGGACGGTAGTTGCCTTTGCAGAAAAGCGAGATTCTGACCTCCTCAACGTCCTGCCCGGGAGCGTTGTCCGCGAACAGATCGAACGTATCGGCAAGCGGTGTGAGGACGGCGTAGGTATCCGGCGCCGTACCGGAGAAGACGCCGGTTTCCACCGGTATTCCTTCGTTTGTTATCAGAGTGTTCAGTTCAGAAAGCAGACTCACAGTTTTGCCACCTCGCTGTCAAGTTTCTCATCCATTGCCCGGATACACGCTTTTTTGCTTTGAGACCGCGCGGGAGCCATAAAAGGCTTCGCGGTCTGATTGTGCTTTCCGTATTCCAGAACTCCGGCGAGCATTGCGTTGCTGACGCCGTCCGGCCTCTTCTCGTCAAAACCTATCTTGACGTTGAAGTTTCCATCGCGGTCCTGCTTTGCGGGAGATACTCCGAGCGCAGAGATAAGCTGCCCGGTCGACCTGCTCGGATACTTCGTTCCGGAGCCGATGACCGCTTTCAGGTTCGACCTTGCTTTGCGCTCGACGACCTCCGCTCCGGCGTCAAGGACTTTCGGAACGATCTCGTCCGTTCTGCTTCCCAGGCGGGAGATCTTCATAAGAAAATCATCTGGCATTTTTACTGTGCATTTACCCACCCGGCTTCACCTCCTCGCAGAGCGCCTCGACGTACATACCGCGTCCGTGGACGTCCTCTACCGAGGTGATCTCAAAACGGTGTGCCCCGCAAACGATGATCATATCCGTTGAAACGGTCAGCCCCGGGATCTTTCTGAACCGGAACAGATCGGTCGCTTTTGAGAAAACCGCGCGGTTCGCCCACTTTTCGCTCCCGTGACGTCCTTCGCGGTAGGCGCGGACGGAAGCGAGGACGGCGTCCGTTTTTTCTGCGAAGCCGTCCCCGTCCTTAATGTTTTCTTCTCTTACGATCTCAATGTTTTCGTTCATTCGTCCGAGGCTCACACCTTCCACCTCCTGTCAAGACGGAGTAGCAGGTTCACAGTGTTCAAGACCTGTTGCCCCGCCTGTACGTTGTCGGAGAAGAAGCCTCCGGTGCTTCCGTCTCTCGACTCGTAAAAATGAGAGGCGAGCATTATGACCGCCTGTTCAGTAGTCGGCGGCATCACATTCTCCGCGTAATAGCCTTCTTCAACGTGCTGATAACTTTCCGCATATGATACCGCCGCAGTGATGTACGTCCGGAGGAGTCCGTCGTCTTCATCGTGCTGCAGGATAAGGTTCTGCTTTACCTTGTTCAGAAGTTCCTCCATCGGACTCCTCCTTGTTCGTTATACTTCAGGTTCCGGTTCCGGATCCGGCTCAGGATCAGGCTCCGGCTCGGGCTCCGGGTCGGGACCTGGAATCGGCGTGACTTCGACCGTGCATGAAGCATACGCGTTGGGATTACCCAGTGACCTTGCTGTTATTACCGTCGTTCCGGTTCCGGTACCCGTGACCGTTACAGATTCATCCGTCCACGTCGATTCTGTACTGACGGATGCGATACCGCTATCGTCCGAATACCACTCGAGCGTTTTATTTTCCGCATCGACCGGATAAGCGTATCCCGTTAGTTCTACCGCTTCGCCCTCCTGGAGCGTTATGCTGTATTCGCTGAGTTCGACCGTGTCGACGTATATCTCCTCGTACAGGATCGCGGCAAGTTTCTCATTTACGTTTACACGGAGCAGAACTTTTCCGAACGATTTATAAATGATGATCGAAAGAATAGTAGCAAGCTGACCCGACATATTGAGAGGATATCCGGCGATGCCCCCGATCATTTGACCTTCTATCGAAGAGTTCAGAAGAAGACTGTATCTGACGTTTCCGTCTCCAAGATTTCTGATGAACACCGGCTTGCGTCCTGCAGACGCTTCGTCGAAGTCAGACTCCGAAAAATACGGGGTAATGTCGAGCGGTTCATTGAACAGATCACCGGTCTGGACTCCGTTGAGATCAATGTCATAGAACGCGGCTCCAAGGGGAAGGCCGGTCACTCCGGCCCCCTCCTTGAAGATGAGTTTTCCACCGATAACGGTTTTCTCACCGCCCTGAACGGTAAAATTTTTGGCGTTGTATCCGCTCATGGCGCTGCCTCCTTAAGCGTGCTGCTGAAGGACCTTGATCGCTTCGGGAAGAACGGTCTTGCCGTCCAGACGCTTCGAGGCGAGGAACCCGACCTGACCGTTGCCCGCGTAGAGTTCGTTCAGACGCTTGAAGGAGATACCTTCGCGGTCGCCGATCCAGTAGTAGTTCAAATCGCCGAAGATGACGGTCTTCGCGCCTGCCGCAATCGTGGGGGCGAATGCCGAGGTGAAGTAGGGTCTGCCGAGAATGGTGCTGACTTCGCCGTCCTTGAGGGCAGGCTGAAGCAGATAGTTCCCGGTGGAATCCTTGAGCTTGCGGATCGCCTTTACAGTCGTATCGTTCAGTACCCAGATCGCTTTCGCACGGTAAGGAGCTTTCAGACTGTAGAAAAGGTCGATAAGCTCGTCCGCGGTGATAGCGGTAGGAGCAGCAGTTGTTACGCCGACCTGTCCGCCGCCGGTCGCGTTGAGGATGCCCGTAGGCTTGGACGTTCCGTTTCCGGTAAGGAACGCCTCTTCCTCCTTGTCTCCGATCCTGCGGACGAACTCCGTGCGGATATATCCCTCAAGGTCGAACGCCGAGTCGTTGAGCAGTTCCTCGGAGACCTTGATGATCGTGCCGACTTTGTGAGCGTCAAGCTGCACCTGACCGAAAACATCGTCGCTTTCGGTGTACGCTCCCTCTTCGTCGATCCAGGCGGCAGAGCCGTGAGAGGCTACGACGGGGATCTTGTGAAGTCCGCTCGAGGTCGTGATAACGTGAGCGTGCGCGCGGATGATGGTGTTTTCGTTCAGTCCGGTCACGAGAGTGTTCTCGAATTCATCCGGGACAAGATAACCGCCCTCGCTGTCGGTGCCGATCTGAAGAGCATTTTTCATCTCGGGAGTGACCCTGTCCTTGTGGCGGGTCGCGTTCCAGAACGCTTTTCTGTACTCGTCGGAAGCGCGGCCGGTCTTCGTGTCTGCCTTTTCGCTCTTTTCCGGCTTTTCGGTGATGGGTTCGCTAACGGGAAGGGAGAGCTTCGCGTCCATTGCTTCGAGACGCTCCATTCTGGCGATCTCATTGCCGAGCGCGGTGATGTCGTTCTCCATACGGGTGTAGACGGCGTCGTTCTCCTCGGAGAGGAAACCGTCCTCGGTGCGGTTGCTCTCAAGGAAAGCCCTGGCAGCCGCGAGTTTCTGTGCGCGCTTGTTGCGCAGTTCGATGATGGTCATGTGAATGATCCTCCTTTAATTATTCAAAAGATTGAGCCGTTCCATGAGCGTGTCAACGGAGCGGCCGTGTTTGATCTCCGGCTCTGCCGGGCTGGGGTCTTTAGTTTTCCCGGCGCTTTCTTCTTTCGCCGGTCTGATCTTCGCGACGAGTTTACGCATGAGCGAGTCCTCCGCCGCTTTGCCGGAAAACGCGAACGCAGGTGCTTCGACAGCCTTTTTCTCATCGGTCAGCATGTCGTCGGCAAAACCGAGTTCGATAGCCTTGTTCGCGTTCATCCAGGTCTCGCTGTCCATAAGGTGGGACAGCTTTGCGCGCGACAGGTTTGTTTTGATCTCGTAGGCGTTGATGATGCTTTCTTTTACTTCGTCGAGCATCTCGATAGCCTTCTGCATATCCTCGTGGTCACCGAACGCCATCGTCATGGGGTTGTGGATCATCATGAGCGCCGTGGGCGCCATGAGGACTTTCGTTCCCGCCATCGCGATGACCGATGCGGCTGACGCGGCGATGCCGTCGATCTTGACCGTCACGCTTCCTTTGTAGTCCATGAGCATGGAATAGATCTGGCTTGCGGCTACGCAGTCGCCGCCGGGAGAGTTGATCCAGACCGTGACGTCACCCGTGCCTGAAAAGAGTTCGTCATGAAACTCCTTAGGGGTGATGTCGTCGTCGAACCATGATTCCTCGGCGATCGTCCCGTAGAGTTCAAGAACTCTTTCGGGCTGACCTTCGCCGTCCGCCTGATTTGTCCACTTCCAGAACTTCTTCTGCTTCGGGTTCATCAGGGTCCGTTTCCTCCTTTTCATCGGTTTGTATATTTGCATAAGCTCCTGCGCTTCCGAGCGGGAGCATATTGCCGTTTATGAGATACAGATCGCCGCCTTCATCTGACGGGATACGGTCGAGGTTCTCAAGTTCCCGGATATCGTTTGCGGACATCCATCCGTTCTGACGCGCCGTCGCGTAACCGGACATACGGCTCGCATAGTCGCCGCGGAGCAGTCCGTCGACGCTGAACTTCACGAAGAGATTCTTCTTTTCGTCTGGTGTAAACAGCGCCCTCGAGATCGACTGCTCCCACCGTATGACCCAGGGGTCAAGCGTGTATTTTACGAATTCAAGGCTCTGCTGCTCGATATTGCTGAAACTCGACTTCTCAAGGTCGCCCACCATATGAGGAGGCACCCGGAAGATCCTGGCGATCTCGTTTATCTGGAACTTTCGCGTTTCGAGGAACTGCGCCTGTTCCGGAGAGATCGAGATAGGAGTGTATTTCATACCTTCCTCAAGGACAGCCACCTTACCGCTGTTTGATGATCCTCCGAACTGGCTCTGCCAGGCCTCGCGGACGCGCTGCGGATCTTTTATAGTGCCGGGATGTTCAAGCACCCCGCTCGGCGCCGCACCGTTAGCGAAAAACTTGGCTCCGTACTCTTCGGTCGCTATCGCAAGACCGATGGCGTTTTTAGCCATCGCTATGGGTGAGTAGCCTACGAGTCCGTCAAAGCCGAGGCCGGGTATGTGAAGCACGTCAGAAGGACGCAGTATCACGGTCGAACCTTTCATCGTCGGAGCTTCCTCGTTTGACCGCTGATAGCTGTAATAGAGCTGACCTTTGTCGTCGCGGTCGACCGTCATCTTGTTGGGCATAAGCGGATAAAGCGCCACGACCTCTCCCTTGCCGTTTCGGATGATCTGTGCGTAGGCGTTGCCCCACAGGAGCAGATGGGTCATAAGCGTTTCGCGGAAGATAAACGACGTCATCTCCGGGTTGGGTTCGTCGTGCAGCAGAAGGTAGAGCGGATGATCGACCGCTTTCTCCTTGCCGCCCGCTTCAGTATAGCGGTAAAGGTGGAGCGGCAGGCCTGCAATAGCCTCCGCAAGTATACGGACGCAGCTGTAGACGGCTGTCATCTGCATCGCCGACCGTTCCGTGACAGACTTGCCCGAGGTCGACCCACCGGTCAGAAATGAAAACGAACTTCCGGGCGTCCTGTTTTTAGGCCTGTCCCTCGAGCGGAACAGGTTTGAAAAAATACCCATTCAGGCCCTCCTTTGTTATATAAAAAGCAGCCCCCGGCTGTTATAAACGGACTCGCTCGAGTCGTTTCCGCACCGGATGGCTCTGTCGAGTGCCATTATCGTTGCAACGGCACCGTCGATTTTTTCAGTTGATTTTTCCTTGTCCGGCTTTATGTTTCCCGCCGGGTCGGTTCTAATATAGATATTGTCCATCATCCATCTCAATACGGGGTGACCTCCGTGGATTATCTTTTGCTCAAGTACAAGTTTCATTAGTTCTTTAGTCGGGGGACTCATATCTTTGAAACCCTGTCCGAAAGGAACAACAGTAAAGCCCATGTTCTCAAGGTTCTGCACCATCTGAACAGCACCCCACCGGTCGAAGGCTATCTCACGAATGTTGAAACGTTCACCGAGGCGTTCTATGAATTTTTCGATGTATCCGTAATGAACGACGTTACCTTCAGTCGTCATAAGTTTATCCTGGCGTTCCCACAGGTCGTAAGGAACGTGATCGCGCCGGACGCGAACGTCAACGTTCTCCTCCGGGATCCAGAAATACGGAAGTATGGAGTACCGGTCATCGTCATCTGCCGGAGGAAAAACGAGAACAAAGGCCGTTATGTCGGTAGTTGACGAAAGGTCAAGTCCGCCGTAGCATACTCGACCCTCCAGTTCATCCTCGTTAACGGCAAGCGCACATCTGTCCCACTTGTCCATGGGCATCCAGCGCACAGCCTGTTTGACCCATTGATTCAAGCGCAGCTGCCTGAACGAATTCTCCTCGGCCGGGTTCTGTTTTGCAGATTCACACGCAGCCTTGACTTTATCGATATCAACGGTTATTCCGAGAGAAGGGTTCGCCTTTTTCCAAACCTTCGGATCCGTCCAGTCATCGGTTTCATCAGCACCGTATATTACCGGGTAAAACGTCGGGTCGATCTTTCTTCCTTCCAGGATATCTTTAGCCTTCTGGTGAGTCTCGTAACATATGCTGTGTGTGTCTGTTCCCGCTGTGGTGATAAGAAAATAAAGGGGCTGCGTTCTCGCGTCGCCGGATCCTTTTGTCATAACGTCGAACAGTTTTCTGTTAGGCTGCGTATGCAGTTCGTCAAAAACGACGCCGTGTATATTGAAACCGTGCTTCGAGTACGCTTCTGCGGAAAGTACCTGATAAAAAGAGTTAGTGGGGGTATAAATGATGCGCTTCGTTGCGCTGAGGATCTTGACCCGCCGGTTCAAAGCCGGACACATACGGACCATATCTGCCGCCACCTCAAAAACGATGGAGGCCTGCTGCCTGTCGGATGCGCATCCATATACTTCCGCGCGTTCCTCACCGTCGCCACAGCAAAGAAGAAGAGCGACTGCCGCGGCGAGTTCGCTCTTTCCCATTTTCTTTGGTATTTCGATGTAGGCGGTGTTGAACTGTCTGTAGCCGTTAGGCTTGACGATCCCGAAAATGTCGCGTATGATCCGTTCCTGCCAGTCGATCAGCTCGAACGGCTTTCCTGCCCACGTTCCTTTCGTATGGCAGAGGCACTCTATAAATCCAACTGCATAATCCGCCGCACTTTTATCATAGCGTGAATCCTTCGCCATAAACGGCGTTGGTTTGTAGTTTTTCAGTTTGCGTATAACTGCCGCCTCCTTGTCATTAAAAAAACAGCCTTCCGGCTGTAGAGAGGAAAAGAGCCTGACGGCTCGTTTCCGTGTGTTACTGCGCTCAGTCTGTTATTTCAAAAGTGCTGCTTTTGAAATTGGAGAGGGAGTAATATTCGCGCTGCGCTTCAGGATGCGCTCTAAGGTAGGATTCGTTGGATGCATTGATGCCGAGATCGGTCTCTCCGGAAGAGCCTGCCGTTTCGTAGACACGCTCAATGCTTCCGTCCTCGAACCGTAAAAGCATACCCGCTTTTACTGTGTTTCCGTTGCGGTCGGTGTAGTCCATCTCTTTCGCTCCTTTCTTTATATTTGCAGGGTTCGTCAAATGCTGATCTTGAAAAGAATATCGCCTTCGCTGCTCATCGTGAAGTCAAGGACCTTGGCGTCGTCGTATTCGTCGGGGATGTCTTTGAGGCTTCCCTCAAAATAGACCGTGTCAAGCATCCGGTTTGTAAGGGTGATGTGTGCGTTTCTGTTAATGAGTTCGTAGAATTTTCTGAGTTTCATTGGGGTGTCCTCCGTTCCTTTTGTTGTACACATATTAACTCTAAAAGCTGTAAATATCCAGTCATTTTGCGATAATATAATGCACGATCTTTCGGAGGATACGGAAGGCTGTATTTGTGTATAATATGACAGCAGAAGACCGGGCGTACCGCTCGATCTTTCCGCTTTGTTTTGCTTTTTAGTACTTGGTGTTTTCGTGTTCCGGAAGGGTCTTCAAAAAGGCGTCGACCTCGGCAAGGTCCGTGAAGAAATCTTCGTAAGCTCCGAGGCCGCACTCTCTGATGATCCTGAAGCAGCCCTGGCGTGTTTTCAGAACGCCGAGCTTGTTCTGTTCTGCAATTCTGCAGGCCGTGCGCGTTAGTTTGCCCAGGCTTCTGATCTCTGTGCTTGTTCCTTTTTCAAATGCGCTTTTGCATCCTGTGTGGTCGATAAATCTCATTGTTTTTGCCTCCGTTCTTTTTGTTGTACACATATTAACTCTAAAAGCTGTAAATATCCAGTCATTTCGCGATAATATAGTACACGATCTTTCGGGAAAACAGAGGGGCGAAATTGTGTATATTATTCCACTTGACCTCACGGGTTTTCCTGGACTGCATTATGCAGTATCCGGAGGATCTCCTCCTGTTCCTCGGCGGTCACGCCAATGCTGTCAAGCGCCTCGCGGACTCCGCAGTCCGGGCATATGAGCGTTTCGTTATCTGTCCTTGACAGAGCCGGACGCTGTGTATACTGCCTTCCGCATTTCGGGCAGATATGAGTCTGTGCCGTTTCATTGCTCGGTTTCATAAGCCGCCTCCTTAAGACTGTAGTTGAATGCCTCGACAAGGATCGAAGTGTCAAATCCGAAATCGCGGTAACCTTCGGCGCACACATTAAGATAGCTCCGTGAAGGTATTCCGATCGGGCGCTCTTCGTGCATGACGTAAACGAAAACTCTGCGGTTTCTGATTTTCCCGGTCTTGATGCCCTTAATGGGGAGAACAAGCTCCTTTTTGTAGTAAAAATGGGGGAACCCTTCGTAACGGTCAAGTTTTAACTCGTCTTCCGGTGTTACCGCCCATACTGCCACAGGAGCGGAACAGCCCGCCTCGGGTTCGACCGTAAGGTACGATCCCGTTTTGCTTCCTTTGAAAATCAGGCGATGGTCTTTGAGAACCGCCGTTCCTATTATCCGTGAACCGGGGCATCTCCACCGCATCTGCTCGATATTGAGATTCGAGCCGTAGGCAATATAATAACGCTTTTCCATAAAAAATCTCCTTTCACAAATTGCCCTTCTACCAGCTTAAGACCGCCGTAGCGGTCAGAAGCGTGGGTCTCTGGACTGCGTCCTTCAAGCGGCTCTTCCGTGCCTGAAAGCCGCGTCTCCGTCGAGGCGCTTTGTAAGGAGTTCTCTTGCTGTTTCAAATTCCTCGCCGATGAATCCGAGGCGGAGGAGCCAGGTTCTCATCGCGTACTTCGGGTTTTCGCTCTGCTGCGGTTCCGGGCTTGCGCTCCTTACCGTTTTTGCCATCTCGCTAAGTGCGAGGCAGAGCTGAATGTAGCTCTTAAGCTGTCCGGCGTGAAGACCGTTCTGCCTTCCGTCCGCCGGGGCGTCAAATTGGAAAAGTCTGAATTCGACCGTCCCTTTTGTAAATGTGGCGTGGAGGTTGAGCATATGGTAGCGGCTGCCGTTGTAGTGATTGCTTCTTCCGTAGTTCTCGCCCTGGCTTCCGTACCAAATGTCTGCAAGCGCGGCCATCGTTTTCGGTTTTTTGCTGTTGACCTGTCTAAGGAAATCCGGGTCGACCGTTCTGCAGTACCGTGCTATGCGGCCGCGGTCGATCGCAAGGGCGTCGGCAAGGAGGCTTTCGTGGCTTGCCATGATGTTTGCAAGGTTTCGGAGCGTCTGCGGTGTGTGACCGTTCGCGCCGATGTGGATGTGGACTCCGCATCCTCTTGTCGGGTCGCTTTTCGCTCCGGCTCGGCGAAGCCTTCTGACGAGTTCCTGCAGCGTCTCCATATCTCCGTAGCGGAGGATCGGAGTGACCATCTCGCATTTTTCTGCGTCCGGACCGTTTATGCTGACGTCCTTTTGGAATTTCCACTCTCTGCCTTCGGCGTCCCAGGCGCTCCATGCGCTGTAACCGTTGATTCTTGATGTGTCGCTGAACCGTCCGGTTCCGAAAAACTCGGCCGCGGTCTTTGCCGCCTGCTGTCTTGTGATGCTGTTCATCTCGACCTCGACTCCGATGGTCTGATTCTTCATCCTTGCGATTTGGTTTCTGGTCTTTTCGTTCATTGTGTTTTCCTCCGTAAAATGTGTTTTGTTCCTTTGTTGTGACACATATTACCTCTAAAAACACATAATATCCAGTCATTTTCCGATAATATAATGCACGATCTTTCGGGCTGAAAATTGTGTATATTATACCGGCGGTTCATACGTTATTTCACCGCAATCGCATGAGATGAGCTGACCGCCGCAGGCAGGACATTTTTCATTGTCACAGCCGAGATGGTGATACCTGCCCGGTTTCGCTCCGCAGTCGTTGCACCTTTCGGACTCGCCATAAATGCCGTGAGGGATCCGTATATACCTTTTGCCGTTGATGAACAGCATTTTCAAGGAGCATCCGCTCGCCGTGGTCATTTCTTTTCCGCAGATATCACACTTTGCCATTCTCGTCGAGCCTCCTGCATATGTCTTCACCATAAACGACGTGCAGCCCGGAGCCGTTGTCCCACGAGACCATTATCGAGCCAATGTCATCAACACCTCTTACTGTTCCTTTGGTCCCGACGGGCGGAGCCTGCTCATCATCCATCTTTACGAGTTCGACTCGAGTACCCGGCTTGAACTCCTCTCTTAACCGCTTTAAGGTTTCCCGGCTCACTCCGAACATACGCCGTCCGCCTCCTTTTCTTTTGGTGATCTGAATGCTGAAGAACCGTTCAGGTTGCGGAGGAGGATCTTTCGGTCGTACTTGAACTCGTCTCCAATAAAACCGAGCCGGAGCAGGAAACACCTGAAAGCATATTTTTCGTTGTCGACTTCTTTTTCTTTTGCCGTGATTCGTTTCTGATTCCTGGCCATTGCGGTCAGGGCGGTGATAAAGTTCGAGTATGCACGGATCTCTTCCGGTGTGCTTCCGGAGGAGAACCACGGAAACTCGATTCGGTCTTCCAGCCTGTTGACCGGAAGACTGTCGATCCCGAGCGCCTTTTTTATAAGAGCGCCTTTTGCATCAAGGATCGCGTGAAGGTTGTTCATCTGATACTCTTCAAGCTCCTGTGCTGGGATCTGAATTGAAAGAACGCCGGTTTCCGGTTCGTTTTCATACTCGTACTCAAAGCCCGCGTCGTAGAGATATTCGAGGAACCGCTCCTGTGCTTCGGGCGCTATGTCGAGACCGGTCAACACACCGTTTCTATCGATCGTAACCCTTTCACCGATCGTGTAGGAGAATGTTGGCGCGCCGTTGTAGGCGGCCTGCCCGCCGAGCCATTCTGCAGCTGCAAGAGCGAGCCGTTTGCGTTCCTTGCCGGGAACATTGAATCTGATTGTCATCTTTGTGACCTCCTTTTATTTTGGTAGTCACATATTCGCTCTTTTCGCGGAAAATGTCCAGTCATAACGGACATTTTCCGGTGTAGAATTACTCGGCGTTTATCAGCCCTCTTTTTGTGTACTGTACACGATACCCGCGAGAACGAACCATACGCAAGGAAGCGCTACGCCGTTGCCCCACATCTTATATTCAGCTGAATCCGAATATGGATCTTTGAGCCATTTCGCTATTTGTTTCAGCGACTTAGGCTTTGCTTCGGAGTTCGTGATCCGGCGGTGCGTTTCAAACACCTTATACCAGTATGAAATATCGCTGACGGAAGGGTCGGGCGTTTCAAGCCCTCCGCACCACCAGTCGGGAAAGCCCTGAAGTCTTGCACATTCTGTAGGCGTGAGTCTCCGGACGGCGTATCCGCTTTCCACGACGCCGTTCTGAAAACCGGGATTTGTTCCGTTAACGAGCGTTGTAGCCTTTTCCTCAACGGGCGTCATGCACTCCGCTTTCATCTGCGGGTAGAATCCTACCGGAGCAGCAACGGCACCCGGTCCCTTAGCAACGAGGGTAGGCTGAAGTTCTGTAACAAAAGAAGGATCGAATTTTGCGTTTTCGCCTTGATTGTAAGCATCGCGGCCTATTCCGATAGCAGGTTCTGTAACAACCGTCGCATCTTTGTAATCCCGAGACAGAAGCGTCGGCGCCTTTTCCTCGGAAATATGCGCATAGCTCCCGGTGGTCATAGCATAAACAGCGTGACGGTCGACGGTGTTAAGAGTGAAGCTGACTTCTTCGTTGATACCGTCCCCCTGCGGACCGTTCTTATCTTTACGGCCGATCATAGATCCCTGTATGCATACCGCAGGCGAACCGCCGTGAGTACAGGAAAGAGTCGGAGAGTGTCCCTCAGATACAGAGCATGAGCTTTTTCCGCCTCCCTGGTCTACGCAAACTACTGCGATGCCGCCTTGATTACATGTCGGGTTCGTACCGGATGTGTCTATAGTTCGTGCTGTTTCCGCTTCATAAATACCGCTCTTCGGATTGGGCGAGCGCATTGCGTTCGATCCGTCGGAGCAGATACCGAAAGGTTGAAGGACACAGTTGAAATGGTCTTTGTCCGGCATTCGCTGACTTCCGCCGGCGTTGTGCGCGGTAAGGGTAGGCGCTGTCTGTCCGCCGTTCCAACTGCACGGCATGAACAGGGTCTGATCATTGTTGCAGGAGAGGGTAGCAGACTTATCGGTTTGGATCAAAGGACCTTTCCCGCCGCCGTCACAGCCTGAACGGATCTTCAATACGAGCGGCACATTGTTGCCTCCGGTCCCCATTCTTGAAGTAAGCGTCTGTACGTTCCCGTCTTCCGATACCTTTACACGGCTGTCGGTCGGGTGGTTCTCCAGGGCTACGGCGTCTATGACGACCGGAGGATGTCCGTCCATTTGAGCGCGGAGCGTTCCGGATACATTTTCGGAAACACTCATAAAACCGCCGCCCTGGTCATTAAGGACAACTCCGTTTCTGCCGGTCGAGGAGCCGCAGTTTACACCGAGCGTGGAGGCAAGGCCGCTTACAGCTCCGTTGTATCCGTCGATTCCGCGGCCTGACGCTCCAGCGCTTCTTTCAACACAGCAGGTAGTTCTTTGCCACGAGCGGAAGCTCTCCGCAGAATACCCTGACAGGCCTTCCGACTTAAATAATATGTCTTCGGCACTCCCGCCTGTAAGATCTGCGACAAGGTAGATACGGCGGCGGCGCTGGGCGACTCCCCAGTATTGAGCGTCGAGAGTTCTGTACGCAAGGCTCCATCCGTCTCCCACGTAACAGTCTGAGTAGGGCCATCTGCCTTTTTCAGGCGGAGGCACCTCGGCTCCCGGTTCGACGATCCCGATGACTGATTCGAGGACTGCTTTGAAATCTTCGCCTTTGTTTGAGGAGAAAGCGCCGGGGACGTTTTCCCACACGATATATCTTGGATATTTGCCACCTGTGGCGTACCTCATTTCCTTAATGATTCGGATGGCTTCGTAAAAAAGGACGGACTGATGTCCGCCGAGTCCCGCGCGTTTGCCCGCTACCGACATATCGGTACAGGGCGAACCGAAGGTAATGATATCGACCGGCTCCACCTTGCCGCCATCCATTTGCGAGATGTCGCCGTAATGTTTCATAAACGGCATCCGCCTGGTCGTTACACGAATCGGAAACGGCTCGATTTCTGACGCCCATACAGGGGTTATCCCGGAGAGTATACCTCCGAGAGGAAATCCGCCGGAACCGTCAAACAGGCTGCCGAGGGTAAGGTTATTCATTATCGGACTCCTCCAATTTCTTTCTTAATGCGTCAAAAAACGCCCTGTCATTTACGGATTTCCCATTAGCGAGAAAAACCTCTTCAAGGTCAAAGCGCTTTTCGAGTTCGCGGACGCTGTAATCCGCTCTGTACTTTCTCCAGGTGGAGTCATCCCACGCCCGAAGTTGATTCCACAGTTCCGGGAAATGCGAGCGAAGCATCCGGAGTTCCGGGAGTCCCTGGAGCGGACAGCACCAGCAGGACACGCGTTGAAACATAGTGTACAGGCCGTTCCAGTCAAATCCGCGATCGTAGCAGAAACGCAGGCAGTCGTTTTCGGTCATACCCCAGTCCGCAAGCGGATGCCGGTGAAGCGGGTTGAGATTGTTCTTGCGGTTTAGCCGTTCTGTCTCGTCGGCAGCAATGCCGATATACTGAATGACGTTGTAGCGTTTTTTCAGCCGACGCAGATATGCGTCGCGCGGAGCATCTTTGAGACGGTTGGTACACCACCGCATCTTCGGCCCCATCCATCCGAAGCCCGGAAGATTCCCGCCGTATTGCGACAGGAACTTCTCGCTCCGTCTTTTTATCGGGTGACGTGCGAAGTAGTATTCAAAATCGTGATCCGCGCGAATTCTCGTTATCGTTCTCCCGATATATTTCTCAACCTTTTCGATATGCCCGTAAAGATCGGGAAATTCAAGACCCGTGTCGCAGAACAGTATTTCGTCTATGGGCATTCCTTCTTCAATCATCCGGAGAAGCATTGCCGTGGAGTCTTTTCCTCCGGAGAACGAAACCAGATGGTAATCAGGCTTCGGTTCGTTCATTGGAAACCTCCTCGTAGGTGTAGGTCAGCCCTTCGCGGACGACCGACACTTCCGCTGACGTTCCCGCCTGTTCGATATACCGCTTGACGATGACATCGCAGAACTTTTCGTCCAGCTCCGCCGTGTAGCAGATGCGGTCGGTCTGGTCGCAGGCGATCAGGGTCGAACCCGAACCGCCGAAAGGATCGAGAACTATAGTGTTCGACACGGTGGAGTTCATTATCGGATAGCAAAGAAGCGCGATGGGCTTCATCGTCGGATGATCGCTGTTTTTCTTCGATTTTTCAAACTCCCAGATGGTCGTCTGCTTCCGGTCGGCGTACCACTTGTGTTTACCGTTCTTCTTCCAGCCGAAGAGACACGGTTCGTGCTGCCACTGGTAAGGTGAGCGCCCGAGAACGAGCGCAGGCTTCTTCCAGATACAGCATCCGGACAGATAAAAACCGGCGTCGGAGAATGCTTTACGGAAGTTCAGCCCTTCGGTGTCGGCATGGAAAACATATATCGACGCATCGTCCGTCATAACCTTTTCCATATTGGAGAAAGCGTCAAGGAGAAAGCGGTAGAAGGCGTCGTCTGCCATATTATCGTTTATGATCCTGCCCGCCGTTCCTTCGTAGTTCACGTTATAAGGCGGGTCTGTCAGCACCAGATTTGCTTTCACGCCGTTCATCAGCGCCTCGTAGGTCTCGGCTTTGGTGCTGTCGCCGCAGATCAGACGGTGGCGGCCGAGCGTCCAGACGTCGCCCGCTTTGCAGAAGGCAGGCTTCTGAAGTTCGGCGTCAACGTCGAAGTCGTCGTCTTTGATGCCGTCCTTCAGCGTGTCTTTGAAAAGGTCGTCGATCTCCGCCGGTTCAAAACCCGTTAGAGACACGTCAAAATCTGTGCCCTGGAGATCGGCGATAAGAAGAGCAAGTTTGTCTTTGTCCCAGTCCCCGGAGATTTTATTCAGCGCAATGTTCAACGCCTTCTCCTTGTCCTCGGGAAGCTCCACTACGACGCATTCCACTTCGCTGATCCCGCAGTCCTTGAGGACTTTCAACCGTTGATGCCCTCCGACCACTCTTCCGGTGGTCCTGTTCCAAATCACGGGTTCAACGTAACCGAACTGCTCGATTGACCGTTTCAGTTTTTCGTATTCCGGGTCTCCGGGCTTCAGATCCTTTCGCGGATTGTATTCAGCGGGGAGAAGATCTGCCACCGGCTTTTTCTCAATTATCATAAAAGCCCCCATTCCGCGAACTTCTCAAATCCGCCTATACCGTTGATGAACTCCCTCGCAGTATCTACGATCACGGAATAAGGAACGCCTCCAACAGTATCATCGCCTATTGCGCAGCACAGTTCGACAGTCCTGCCGGTCTGCTGGGCTTCGAGCCAGGCGTAGATATTTACCGATACATCTGCTTTTGACAGATCCTTTCCGTGGAGTCCGCCTCCGGTCACAGAGTCAGCCATATCCGATCCGAGTTTCCGGTTGGTAGCCCCGGAATCAACGTTCGCTCCTCCGGTCCAGTCTCCGAGAGGGTTTATCTCAGCACCCCTGTATTTTTCACGGAGCGTTTTGCTGTCCGCGCCGCTCTGGCAGATTATGAAGCGGTTTCCGTCAAGAATGTATTTTCCGTCGCTTCTGTACTCCGCAAATATATCACGGGCTGTCTGTGACAGTTTCATCTGCTCCTCGGTGACCGGGACTCCTTTAAATATCCCGTTGTCCCCGCAGCGAACGCCGTCTGTCTGATTGCCGGCAAGAATTACGTCCTGCGGCGTCTCGCAGTAGTCAACCGCAAAACTCCCTGCAATACGGTGAACTGTTTCCGTTACGAATTCGACGGGTATATGTACCGAGGTTTCCGCAATGATGTGGCATATGTGATGCCCGATAAGGACCTCTACAGCGATCTTCGGGTTTTCCTCTTTTGAATATGCGTAGTCTACGAGCGCCCCCGCGATGCGGTCGGCCACCTTGTCGGGATGGCAGGGATTAACTTTTTCAAACATTTTTTATTTTCTTCCTTTCCGGGCGGTCAGAAGCCGCTCCATCAGGTCATCCTGCGGACTTCTGCCGCCGTATTCAACGGCACAGTTTTCCTTGACCACCTGGTAGATTTGATACCAGGTCTGGTTGACCTGCTTCATATAAGTCTGGCTCATCGCCACATACGGAGAGGCGATGGCGTTTCCCGTTGTAGGATGCTTTGCGAGAAAACCGAATTCCGAGATTGCTTCTTCGCATTGTATCCACCTTGAAACCGACATGGCGTACTGCTCGATCAGCTGGTTGTTTACTAACGATTCACAGCCTCTGGCTTTCAGCCACGTCCATGTGTCTTTGTACACCTCTTCGGCGCACAGATCTTTGCCGTTTTTCTGGGCGGCTTTCAAGTACTCTTTGACCGGCGGAACATCGATACCCTCGATGTCTGCGGGAGTTGGAAGGATCATAGCTCCGTCCGCTTTTCCCGACGCGATCCTGTCCGCGAGAGCCTTGCTTTTTCTGCCCGCTCCAACGCGCTGTCCGCCGCGGTTCGTTCCGTCTTTAGCCAATATTTACACCTCGCTTTGCACGGGTCCCTAAATACCCCGTTTGATTTCCGGTTTTTGCACACGTGACCCCGGGCCGCTGCCCGGCATAACGGCAGTAGAGATTTATATCCCCCTACCGGTCGCCCAGATCGTGGTGGATCTTCGTGTGGCACGACTGGCACAGCGACATCAGGTTGCTGCGGGCGTGTGTGCCGCCGCGGGAAACGGGGAGTATGTGATGCACCTCTTCAACAGGCGTCAAGCGTCCCTCCTTGAGGCACAGTTCGCACAGGGGGTGTTCTGCTGCGTATCTGTCGCGTATCCGCTTCCAGGCCCGGCCGTATTTCCTGTTGACGTCGGGCCGTCGTTCATACCGGTCGTATTTTCGGCGCTCCTCCTTTTCGTGATCCGCACAGTATTGCCGGTCCGTTAGATTGGGGCATCCTGGATGTGCGCACGGGTGCTTCGGTTTTTTCGGCATTATTTGTCCCTCCTGTGAAACAGCTGACGGAGTTTGTACTTGATGATGTACCATATCTGTTCAAGGCATCCAACCTTTCTATAACCCATTCAAGTTCCTCCTTCCGGACAACATAAAAGCCTCCGCGGAAAGGCTCCGCGAAGGCTCGACGCTTATTGTTTTGTCCATTATACAGTATATCACAGGTCCATACTCTCATTCCATCACATTTACTCTCCACTTTCTTCGGGAATGCGAACTTCTTTCAGCGCCCTGTCCCGGAGACGGTATATGTGCTGAATACTGTAGTTCATATCGACGGCTATCTGCTCCCAGGTCATAAAGCAGAGATACCGCTTTTCAAGCAGCGTTTGATATTCGGGATTCGAGACGGCGTTGATGACCGATACGATCTCACGCTTAAGATCGACGAGTCTGTCGATATCGCGGTTTATCTCCTCCTGCAGATCGATTATCTTTATTACGGCGTCTGCCATCGTTGACTGACTTTTTGCAGGAGAGCGGGGCATCCCGGTCAGGGTCGACGTGCATTTTGTCGCGAGTTCGTTCAATGAAGCGACCTGTTCAATTTTACTGTTGATACGGTGATCCAGGCGGTATGCCTGTGAAAGATATTCCTTAACTGTCATTCTGCCACCTCCAGATTTGCTTTTACCGCGTCAATAAGTGCGGTTTGCGTTTTTTCTTTCTTTCGCAGCGCGGTCATAATACGCTCATCGATCGTATCTTTTGCTACGATATGATGTATGACGACGGTTTCAGCCGTTTGCCCCTGGCGCCACAGGCGTCCGTTCGTCTGCTGATACAGTTCAAGACTCCAGGTCAGACCGAACCATATGATCGTCGAACCTCCCGCCTGCAGATTAAGACCGTGTCCGGCTGAAGCGGGGTGGATAAGAGCGACCGGTATTTCGCCGCGGTTCCACTTCTGAATGCTGTCTGAACTGTCCATCAGGCTGAAAGGGATATGGAGCTTATGAAGCCTCGCGCAGATACGTTCGAGATCGTGTTTGAACCAGTAAGCCACCAGGACCGGCTTTCCGTTTGCCGCTTCTATAAGGTCTTCGAGCGCGTCAAGCTTTCTGTCGTGTATCTGAACGGTGTTATGGGTCTCACCGTAAACAGCCCCGTTTGCCATCTGCGACAGTTTGTTTGCCAGAGCTGCGGCGTTACCGGCGTCAATTTCCTCGCCCTTGAGCGATATAACAAGTTCGGACCTCATCGTGTTATAGGTTTTTCTTTCTGCATCCGACAGATTTACAGGAACTTCGTTATACACGATGCCCGGCATTTCGAGATGATCGGCGGCTTTCATCGAGATCGTAATGTCCGATATCTTTTCGTAGATCGCTTCTTCAGCGCCGGGAAGAGGCTTATACGAAAAGACGACCTGACCGTTTCGTTTATCCGGGGTGAAATAGCCGCTGCGGTAGCGGGTTATGTATCTGCCGAGACGTTTTCCCAGATCAAGTATCCTGAATTCAGCCCACAGATCCATTAGACCGTTAGAAGAAGGAGTGCCTGTCAGTCCGACTATACGCTTAACGAACGGTCTGACTTTGAGGAGGCTGCGGAACCTTTTTGCCTGCCAGCTTTTGAAGGAGGACAGTTCATCGATAACGATCATATCGAAATCAAAAGGTATGCCGCTTTCTTCGATAAGCCACTGGACGTTTTCACGGTTAATGATATATATACTCGCTTTGCTCCGGAGCGCGGTCAGCCTTTCTGATTCTTTGCCTACAGCTACCGAATATGTAAGGTCTTTCAAATGATCCCACTTTTGAAGTTCCGCAGGCCAGGTGTCGCGCGCCACTCTTAGAGGCGCTATCACGAGAACTTTGCGGATCTGGAAAGAATCGAGGCACAGTTCATTGATCGCAGTAAGCGTTATGACGCTTTTACCGAGGCCCATATCGAGAAATACCGCTGATACGGGATTTTCAAGAATAAACTTCGTAGCATATTCCTGGTATTTATGCGGTTCGTATCTCATCTATCACGCCTCCGATCTGACTTTCGCTATCTATACAGTAAACCGAAAAGCCGAGTGATTCTAACTGTTTTTTTCGCCTTACCTGCAAAGGTCTCGGCTTTTTACCCGGCGCTTTCAGCTCAATAAAAGCCGCTTTTGCTCCCGGGAAAAGAATTAGGCGGTCGGGCATCCCATCAAAGCCGGGGCAGAACAGCTTCGGCGCTATACCGCCTGCGGCTTTTACGGCTTTTACAAGTTTTGCTTCAATAGTTTTTTCTCTCATTTTTACCTCCTTGTTGCCAGTTGCCGTTGCCGATGCTTTTTAACACTTTTTCTTCTATACGTGTGCGGAACGCAGCCTTTTTCCGTTTTTTCTCTTTCCTGAAAACTTTAGTACTGTAATCGGCAACATCGGCAACAAGGTATCGAATCACCCTACCGGGTAAGGGGATTGGGGTGTTACGCAGAACGTTACCGGCGCCCGTAACGGCAACGACCGGCAACACGACGGCGTTACTGCGGGTTCTCATCGGCAACACGGACGTAGGCTTTCTGAACGCCGTAACCCGCGATCCTGGCCTTGCCCTGGGCGTTTCCGGAATACCTCTCCCAGCCGCCGAGTTTATACAGGATGCCTTCGATCTCGTATGAGTCGCTCTTTTTGAGCGTTTCACGGCTTTTACCGAAGCACTCGCACCAGATCTCCATAGCGCAGACCCGCTCGCGTTTTACGGAGCCTTCCGCTTTTACGCCGCCGAATTCGCTTCCGTTCAGGTAGTTGCGTCGCTCGAACAGATCCATGCCGTCCCAGTTTTCGGGGAGCAGACGCTCGAGGTATTCCTCGACGATCCCTTCGCGGTCGTCCGTTTCCATAGCCTCGCGCTGCATCGCATATGCTTCCGCGGCGACGGAGTCTTTGAGAAACAGTTCCTCTCCGCGGCTGTAGCAGTCCAGTGCCTCCGCCCATATCTGATCGACTTCAGTCAGTTCCCACGGTCTGTTTTTTCCGTGACCCGATACGCGGACCGGCCAGAAACGGCGGTTGCCGGTTATGTCCCGGAGAAAGCCTCCGTCGCTGTTTGTGGTGCCTACGATGACGCACGATCTGGGATGGCTTTCGACAGATACTCCGTAAGCCTGGCGGTATTTATCGTCTGTCCGGGTTATGAAGGATTTTACGATCTCCACGTCGACCTTTTTGATGCCGTTAAGTTCCGAAAGTTCGAGAAGCCAGTATCCCTGGAGTTTTTCCGGCGCCGTTTTATCCTTCATATCCGAGATCGACAGCGAGTCGGAAAACCATTCTTTTCCGAGCTTGGAAAACAGCGTCGACTTGCCCACGCCCTGCGGTCCGTTAAGCACCAGAATGGAATCAAACTTGATGCCGGGTTTGTAAATACGGGCCGCAGCCGCAACAAGGGTTTTTCTTGTTACCGCCCGGACATATTCCGTATCGTCGGCACCGAGATAATCTATTAGCAGCGTATCGAGCCTGGGAATGCCGTCCCACTTCAGCGATGAAAGGTAATCCTTAACCGGGTGATATAAACGATCCGAGGAAGTTACGGCGAGCAGAGCGTCTTTGAATTTCGTAGGCGACCATATGCCGTAAGTTCTTTCAAAATACAGCTTTGCGCAGGCGAGATCGGTATCCGACCATCCGGGCTTGACCTGCGGCCACGGCAGTTTGCCGATAACGTCGATCATGCTTTTGAACTGATTGAATACTATCGGCTGAAGAGAGGGATCGTTGCGAAGGATAGCGCAGATATTGCTCAGAGTATCTTTAACGTTGCCGGCTTTGTCGATGTCAAGCGAGGTCTGCCACTCATCACCTGCGAAGTCTTCGGCCGCCTGCGCCATCCGGTCGTCTGCAAATACCGAACGGACTTTTTCATCTTTCAGAGCAAGGTCGCTCATAGCGGAGAATGAAGGGAGCTTCCCGGCAGGAGCGTCAGCCGGCGCTTTTTCGTCAAGGTCACGGAACTTATGAAGTCTGACCAGGTCGAATGCATTAAGGAGCTTTCCGCAAACCGGGTCGGTCGCGTGATGAGAGTAGGCGAATTTGCCGTCGTACACTACCACGCCTGCAGATGAATCGGCGGGAATATAGTCATATCTTCCGTTCATCGCGGACGGTTCATAAATGTCAGAGAGAAACGTCCTGATGGCGTCTTCGATCGTATAAGCACGGCAGAACGCGCCTATGATCCCGGGTTTTGTGAGAGGGTCGGCCTGCTGTGCTATAGAGCGGCGGACGGCTTCTGACTGCCTCGAAGAAACCGGCCAGGTCGAGGCGTCGCGCCAGTCGCTGTATCTGCCGAGGTAAACGTCCGGATCGAGTTCGCCGCCGTCCTTAACGTCATAGAAAAACTGACCGTTTATGGAAGTTGAAGGCCAATACATAAGGCGGCAGGCTTCATACGTCGTATCATCGAAAAGGTCTATCCCGATCTCCTTTGCGACCATTCGTGAAACGGCCGGATACTCCTCTTCGGAGATCTCCCGGGAAAGCGGTATAAGAAGACGCAGCCTGGGATTTTCCGGCGTGTGTTTGTGAGTCGAGTATACGCAGCATTTGAAGTCGTGCAGCATAGAGATCTCGTCCCATACGCCCGGTTTGCCGTAGTCCATATCGAGAGTGAGCAGAGAACGGCAAAGCACCATGCCGTTTTTACGGCGTCCTTCGCGCAAATGACCACCGACAAAACCGCCGACGTCTTTGATATCATCCTGACGTCCTTTCTTCAGTTTTCTGTATTCTTCAACGGTCTCGGTCGTTCGCTGCGTAACGCTTACTTTTTTGCAGAGGTCTTCCCAGGATATATCCCGGTTCTTCCACTTCTTATCCATTCGGCTGTTGCCGACAGCTATCTTCATTTCAGTACCTCCTTAAGGTCAGACGAATAGTAACGGACAGGCTGTCCCTTTCGTTTCGCTCTTTCTATTTCGATGCTCATTCCTTTTGAGACTGTTTCGCCGAAAACCCACAGTTCGGAGCATTTTGAGAGAAGCACTATATCCATAAACAGCGCGAGATTACGTTCCTCTTCGATGTCTTCCGCCATAAATTGAGGAAACAGAAGATGCGGAGCAAGAGGAATACCGCCCCGGTCAATTACAAAACGGCAATACTTCCGTGCTTTTTCCTGATTTGCCGCTATGTCGCCGGACAAGGGGGAGCAGACATAAATTAGAGGACGGAAAGAGTGTGTCTGCCTCGCCTCTTTCACGATCCTGCTGAGAGCTTCATACGCTGTGGGGTCGTAATAGCCCTCAGAGTTATATTTATTAACACCCATTGGTGTACCTCAATCTTTCTTGTAAAAGTCGCAAACGTATCCGTCCGCCCGGAGAAGAAGTCCGGACGCCCACGACGGAGGTTCACCCATCACAGAGCATATATCCTCAAGACTTGCGCCGCCGGGGGCTTCTATGACGGCTTCGTCGTGAACGTGCATTACGATCCTGTATCCTTTTGCGTTAAGCCGGAGCATCGCTTCAGCCAGTATGTCCCGGGCGGTAGCCTGCACTATGTTTTCCACGAACTTGGGTCCGTAGCTTTCGAGACGTTCCCATTTTTTCTGCTCGCCGACGCCTTCATACGTAACAGACATGTTCCCGTACATGTTGGTACCTATTCTCGGTTTCACATACACGAGTCGTCTGCCAGAAGGAAGAGTTATAAACATCATCCCGCTTCTGTAATAGAACCGTATACCGTGGGCTTCCGAGGACGTCCGTTCACGAACGCATAAGGTAGCCGCTTTATCAACGTCCCACCAGAGTTTGACGATCCTTGGGTTTGACGAACGCCAGGCGTCGACCAGGGGTTTCAGCTCTTCTTCCGGCACACCGTAATTCAGAGCGCCCATAGCTTTCAGCGCGCCTACCGACCCGCCGTAACCGAGGGCAAGTTCCGCTATCTTTCCTTTTTGCCGCAAATGACTGTTCACGCCGTGTTTCTCGACCGGAACGTGAAACATCTGCGAAGCGGAAGCGCAGTATATGTCGCCTCCGTTGGCAAATACATCCTGCCGCCATTGCTCCCCGGCTATCCATGCAATCACACGGGCTTCGATAGCGGAGAAATCAGCAACGAAGAAACGGCAGCCCGGTTTCGGTATAAATGCGGTCCTGATAAGCTCGGACAGTACCATAGGCACGGAATCATAAAGCATCTCGACGGCGTCGAAGTTACCGCCGCGCACGAGGCTTCTCGCCGTGTCGAGATCCGGCAGATGATTCTGCGGCAGGTTCTGGACCTGTATGAGACGGCCCGCGTATCTTCCGGTTCGGTTCGCGCCGTAGAACTGGATAAGACCTCTCGCTCTGCTGTCGGAGCCGATGACAGACTCCATAGCGGAATACTTCTTAACGCTGCTTTTTGCGAGTTCGCGCCGCAGCGAAAGAGCAAGTTCAACTTCACCGTCAGCCTGCTCGATAAGTTCAAGAACAGCGGCTTTTGAAAGCGTATCTGTTTTGATCCCTTTTTCCGCGAGCCAGGATTTGAGCTGTACGGGAGAGTTCGGATTATCAAGCCCCGTTACTTCCTTTGCAAGTTCAAGATGCTTCTGCTTGAAGCGTTCATCGCAAAGGATCGCGCGGCGGACAAGCGTTCTGTCGAGCATTATCCCGCGATCGTTGATCTGCTGATCGAGGATATAGTTGAGCCATTCCGTTTCCGGTACGGGGAAGCCAGACAGCTTGTCTTTTATGCCGGCTTCGGTTTCAACGTCACGTGCGTTGTATATCTTGAAACGCTCCCACTTTTCGGGATCGTCCGGGGGACGGCGTCTGAATACAGTTCCGTCCCGCCCTTTTGCCGGTGTGCAGAAGAACCGGATCAGATCTTTTCCTTCTTTCAGTTTCTGCTTTTCAAGTCCGAGAACAGCTCCGACCCCTTCAAGCGACAGCGGAAGACCGAGCGTTGCCGCCCACACCATCGTGCATCTCCAGGAGGAAGGGTCGAGGTATTCTCCCCGGGGCAGTCCGAGAAATCTGGAAAGACATACGCGCTCGAACTGTGCGTTGAACGCCCACTTCATAACGCCGCTGTCTTTCAGAGCGTCTCTGATATTATCCGGAAGAGTTTCGCCGGAGGCGAGATCGATCACGCGGACCGGTCCGCCGTCAGCAGAGTACCCGAAAAGAAGCACCTCGAATTCGGGCGATTCGCTGTATCTGTAAACCCCGGATCTCTGCAGACTTTCCGGCGAGTATGTTTCAATATCAATGCTTAATGTTTTCATGATCGCGCGCCTTTCGGGGAAGAGGGGCGGTACAGACGTCCATACCGCCCCGCTGCGTTTACTCTACGTCTTTCTGCTTTTCTTTCAGCTCTTTTTCGAGTTTTTTGAGTTTTCTCAGTTCGATCAGCGAACGAATGCAGGATACCAGGGCGCCGGCAAACATTCCGATCACCGCGCCGAAGCACACGGAAAGCATTATGGATTGAAACTCAGTCATACCGGTCTCCTCCTTAAGAAAGGAAATCGTCGTCAGGATCTGTAGTGAAGTCGTCAGCCGCAGAGGTCTTGCCGCCGAGCTGTTCGCCGTCCCTGACTTTCTGAATGTTGCCGAGACCGCAGGCAATACCGCGGTTGCCGTTACTGTTGAAAGCGTAGAAATTGATCGACACTCTTGCGTAACAGCCGGAGTAGACTTCGCTCCTGTCGAGGATAGGCTGAACTGCCCGGTCTACGATCTGGGGAGCGGTCGTGCTGTTTGCGTTTACGAACCAGCTGTTCTTATAGGCCTCGTCATCACGCTCGGTATCACCGTCGCGGAGAGGAAGTTTGAGCGCGGCTTTATTCGGGATCTTGCCGCCGAACTTTGCGGCTCCGTCTTTGATAGCGTTGTCGACCGCCGCGTTGATGGCGTCAACGGTCTTCTTGTCGGTTTTCGGAATGATGAGAGATACGCTGTACTTGGGGTTTGAACCGTTGATGGAAACGGGCTCCCATACGTTTGCATAGGAAAGACGGACGATGCCGGTCACCACTTTAGTCGTGTTAGTCTTGTTAGCCATTGTTTGTTTCTCCTTTGATTTCATTAAAGTCTTGATTGGCACCTGTGCTTGTTATCGCCGGACGCTTGTCTGATGCCGGAACAAGCGTCGGGGTTCCTCTGGGCTTAACGACCATAGGACCGATCACCTCGGCAAAGGTCTTTTTACCCATGAGCTTTTCCATCTCCGTGATGGGGATGAGGGTCTTTTTGAAGATATCCGTATAACCGGCGGCTTTTGCCGCTTCGACTACAGAGTCTTCATCGCTGTACTTGCGGATCGTCCTTGACTCGACAAGTTTGAATCCGGGCCACTCTTTGCCGTGATTCACAGCTGCGTCCTGAGCGTATGCCATTATCTCGTTTGCCCATTTTGTGAGATCGTCGAGTTTTACGAGTATGTCCGCTATCTCTTCGTCGGAAAGAAGCGGGGGACGGGCAAACTCATAACTTGCGAGCGACAGCTTTGCCTCCGCCCTTGCCCGGCATTTTACAGCCGCACGGCAGAATTGACACCACGGTCCCGGTAAGTATTCGCCTTCGCCTTTATATGCCAGTTCTGCTTTCGGTTTCAGAGTGGTTTCAGCCCATTCGATAAGCTCTTTTACGCTTATTGTCCAGGTGCTGACGTTTTCTCTGCGGGGCTGAAAGATCGTCATTGCCACTTCCTCGATGTCGTAAAGGCAGTCGAAGATCCGCAGCGCGCCGAGCGCATACAGCATCATCTGAGGATTTCTTTCGGCTTCGACAAGAACGCCCTGACCGTATTTGAAATCGATGATGTGCAGCTTTTTATCCGCGACGATCAGACAGTCGCCGGTTCCGAATCCCTCCGGAACATAGCAGGAAAAATCAAGCTTCTGCTCGATAAGCACCTGCGGATCCGGACAGCTCTGCCTGGCTTCTTCCACAGCTTCTTTTACAAACTCCACGTAATCGTCTGTATAAGCGTCCATTTCATCGCAGTCGTATTTGCTTACCGGTTTTCGTGAACGCTGCTTCAGAACTTTCCGGAGTTTGTGTTCGCACAGGGCGTGGGCGGCGGTGCCTTCTGCAGCCGCTTCTGTTTCCCGGTTATCAAACTCGAGTTCAAGACGGGCTGAAGGGCTGCAGTTCAGCCAGCGGTGGGATGATGAAGCCGAAAGCACCGCGTGCTTAACAGGGGGCATATTTCAGTTCCTCCGCTTCTTTGAGAAGATCGTCATATTGAGAGGGATCTATCTCGCCGAGCCGGTCGCCGCCGTATTTGCGTATGAGCATACGAACCTGTTCTGTGTATCCGTCACGGCTGAGCGCGCCGAGTACAGCGCGGACGTCCTCGAGAGCTGTTTTCTTTTCAACCTTAACCGGTTCAGGCTTCTCCGCGGGAGTCTCGCGATCTGCGGCCGGCTCGTTCCCGTTCATGGCGTCAGCCAGACATTGAAGGCTGTCCGCAAGGGAACGTATATTCTCGACCACATCGTAAAGGAGCTTGACCTTACTCATTGGTCTGACCTCCTTCCGGTACTTCGGTGATGGATACTGTTGATACGCTGCTGCCGGGTATCAGCACCATCAGTTTCTGCTTTTTCCCGAAGAGCTTGGCAAGCGCCCTCTCGCGGATCGTCATGCTTTTACAGCTGACTACGCTTCCGTTTTTCGGCTCTTTCGAGAGTGAGATTTTGAGATTGTGCGTCATCTTTGACCGTCCTTTCTGAAGGTTTGATTGTTTACACCCTTCACAGGTAAGCCACGGCAGAGCGAAAAGAGGGGGGTCAGGACAGATATTTTTTCAGATTTTTTAAGGCGTACATAACGGATTCCCGAATCGTTGATTTGTCCTTATGCTCCTCGCGGGCAATGTCCGAATATGTACGTCCGTTGAAATAAACCTGCTCTATGAGATATTTCTGCCTGGGGGACAGTCTTGAGATTGCTTCATAAAGACGCTCATTCTCGATTTTTGTGATTACGTCCCGGACGACGTCTTCATCCGAAGGAAGGTAGGCGTCGTCAAGGTTGAGCGCGTCAAGCGAGCAATGACGGCGGGTCTCGCGACGGTTGCTGTTGTACTCCTGCCGGTCGAGTTCGAGCATAATGTTTGCCCACTCCTCGGTGACTTCGATCTCGACTGTTTCTGTTGCGAATTCATACTTGATTTTCATAAAAACTGCTCCTTTTCTGAGTTTCAAAGTTATATAAGGTTTTGTTTTGAAACCCGCGGAGCTGTTTTTCTATATGAACGGTAACCCGCAGAGACAGAAAAACGGCCGGGATGAAAAAACCGTATAGGTTTCAGTCATCCTGGCCGTCATGCAGCTCTGCGGATCTCGATGTTGTGTTTTACGCCCGCACTCTGTCTGCGGGGCTGCTTTCAACGTGGAAAGCATGGTCGTTAAGTCTTGTGACGTCCGTCACGATACCGTCGCGTTCGACGGTGAACACTTCGCCGAACGGAAGCCGCGTCCGTGTGCGGCATCCTTTGAACACGGATTCTATCAAACCGGTCCCGGCGTCGCCTTTACAGGCAAGTCTGCCTTTGAAGTCTCGGATATCTTCCATACCGCTCCTCCTTTCTTCCGAAAATCATAGGCATCACCCCTTTCTTTTATCTGTTCGCTTGTACGCTATGTTGCGAACACTATGAGTAAAAATAAACAGCGGGCGGTGAAACCCGCTGATATTTTCATATTATATAATCTTCGATCGGAGCCGAACTCACTACTGCTTGTCTTATCAACCCAAGATCTACAAGTCTGTATGAGGCCGCTTCCAGGGAAACATTAAATGTCGCTGCTACATCGTTTGCGATAGCGATATCTCGCAAGCCTATTATTCTTTCCTTGTGCCGTCCGGCTACAAGTTTAACTGCCGATTCGGGCATCAGTATGGCAGAGGAGAGATAGTTTGCCTGCCATTCCATAGTGTCGTGGTCATCCCACAGTTTCGGATCTTTTCTTCCGGTGCTTGTATTGTCAACCCGGCATTTAATCATGGGTTCCGGAGGATCGTCAAACATAGTTACCTGGTCCGGATTGAACGAGTAATAACCTGTGTGCAGAATATCGTGACCACCCTCATGACCGAGAGTGAAACGATACCTGTGTGACTGGTTGCTTTCAAGCAACCTCGGATCAATTATACAGGTATGTGCCTTTGCCGAAATGTACTCAGCACGGTTGCTTTCAGGGGAGAAGATAACGACTCTGTCTGTGTCGTTAAATACAGTCATCCCAAGATATATGCCGTTGTGAGAAAGATATTGATAGTCCGGCGTCATCCCGAGATAGCACTCTATAAAGCTTTCGATATCGACAGGACCGGGGGCTGTTAAAACCCCCGGCTGAAAGTCGCGGACATAGTTCTCACCGATTATGTTTATATCGTTTTTGCTGAGAACGGGAACGCCGTTCTGTTTGACTTTGAGTGTCGGATAGTACATTTGTCAGTTTTTTACCCCTTCCGCTGTTTAAGTTCTTTGACGAACTCCATCCATTCTTCCTCACCGGCTCCGAGGTCTCTTGCGGTTCGCAGAGCAGCAGAAACATAGTCGCGCTCCATAATGTAGCCCGGGAGATCGGGAGCGACTGAATTACGCATTTTTCCCGCAAGATCAAGCATCGTGTTTTTTTCTTCATCTGTCAGAGTCAGGATCTTTGCGATGTGTTCCAGCTTTTCCATTTCCGGTGGATTACGGCGACCTTTTTCAATATCGCTGTAAAAAGCGGGGGAGATGCCGACCAGTTCCGCCATTTTACGAAGCGTTATCTGTTTTGCTTCCCGTTTCGCCTGGAGAAATTCGCCGAATGATTGTGTGGTTGCCATGTTACTCACCCTTTTTTCCTTTCCATTTTGCCCCATTGATAATTATAATTTTTTGATATGTTTAGTTTTGATGTGTTTCGGGCTATAAATATTTTGTGGGTGAAACAGCTCATTGTTCGCTTGACTGCGTGTAAGCGTGTACGCTGTTCTGCATACATTATACACCCGAAATTCGATTTGTCAATAGGTTTAGGAAAAAAAGTGTGAAAAATTTTTATTGATACATCATTCCGGGCATTCTGACCTTATCTCTGCCGTCAAACGGCATTTTGAGATCGCCCATCAGTATTCCGTAAGTCAGCGCGTTTTTACCGAATCGCGACCGTATTGATTCGACGGCGTCCTGAATACGCTCCTTCCGCATCCGGCTTTCCAAATCATCGAAAAACGAGATCTGTTCCTCCTGTGATTTCGGTACGAGTTCTATCGCCCTGACAGAAACGGCTCGGACTTTTTTATTCCAGGTATAGTTTTCCCTGAAAGCACGAAAAGCGGAATGAGCTATGTCGCCCGGCAGCTGCGTTTTATACGGCAGTTTGCATTGAAACTGAGATCCGTACAGATCGTTGCCCCGTACATATACCTGCACGGTTTTAGCCGCAAGACCGTGAAGGCGAAGACGGTGACCGATGTCCTGGCAGAGCTGCAGGATCACTTTATATACCTCTTCATTATCGTTAAGATCGGAAACGCAGGTTATTCCGTGGCCTATGGATTTCATCGGGGAAACAAAATCTTTGTGCATCACCCGGGATGTATCTTTTCCGTTAGCGTATGTCCATAGTGCGAGGCCGTTCACACCGAGGAGCCGTTTCAATAAACCGGGATCGGCCGCGGCGACGTCCCCAATGGTATGTATGCCGTACAGCGCGAGCTTTTTCGTGGTCGCGGGTCCGCAGTAGATCATTTCGGAGCAGTCGAGCGGCCATACTTTTTCCTTATAATTATCTTCTGTTATCACGGTGATCGCGTCAGGTTTCTTCATATCGCTGCCGAGCTTGGCAAATATTTTATTGAACGACACTCCGATGCTGACCGTCAGTCCGAGTTCCTCACGGACGCTTTTTCTTATTTTTTCCGCTACGTCCATCGGAGAACCGCAGAAACGGCTCTGCGTGACGTCGATCCAGCATTCGTCCATTCCGAACGGTTCAACCAGATCTGTGTACCTGTGATATATCGACTGAGTCAGCCGCGAGTATTTTAAATACTGATCGTATTGCGGCGGTACGATAATAAGGTCGCGGCACAGACGCTCCGCCTCCCAGTTGACCATTCCGGTTTTAACCCCCGCCTTTTTCGCTTTGTCTGATTTCGCCAGAACGATCCCGTGCCGGTCCTCCTTTGAACCGCAAACCGCCACCGCTTTCCCTTTTAGGGAAGGGTCGAGCATCATTTCGACCGAAGCGTAGAATGAATTAAGATCGCTGTGAAGAATTGCTCTTTCCATAAAAATGCCTCTCGTCAATAAAAAAATCTCAAAAACTTCATAAAAAAGTATTGACAAAATGAAGTTCACGATATATAATCGACTTGTAACTTCATCAAACTTCAACAAGATGATAGCACGAGGATGAAGTCTTGTCAAGAACTTCAATGAAGTTGATGAAGTTTTGAACCGATTTTTTTATGGAGGGAGCTTTTATGACTTTTTCGGATAAGATAAAAAGGTCTCGTGAAGTCGCTCAACTCACCCAGGAGGAACTCGCGGCGAAGGTGGGAGTATCGAAACGCACTATTGCCGCATATGAATCAGAGGGCGCAGTTGCAAGAAGGAGAACAATGGTAAAACTCGCACAGGTCCTCAATGTTTCCTTTACATATCTGAGCGACGATAAATGCGACGATCCTCTTGCAGACATCGAAAAGGACGCATATATCGAAGAAGCACATTCACGTTACGGCGCTGCCGGAGCGAGAGATATGAATCAGCTTCTTGCCGACAATGCCGCGCTTTTCGCCGGAGGTGAACTGTCCCAGGATCAAAAGGACGCATTCTTCCAGGCTGTGATGACCGCATACGTTACCTGCAAAGAGGAAGCAAAAGCGAAATTCGGGAGAAAACCCGGATAATGTCCAGAAAAAGGGACATAGAATATGGTATATTATTAACGCGCGCAAAGAAACTCGAAAGGAGGGGTGGAGTATGACCTATTCCGATATCTGTGAAGCGGTAGAAAAAGTAAAAAAGAAATACAACGAACCGGATCCGTTCAGGCTGTGTGAATGCATGGGGATTATTCTTATCCCTCAAAACCTCGGTAAAGAGGAGGACTCGATCAAAGGGTTTTTCCTTGAAAGAAAAAGAATAAAAACTATTACAATAAACTGTGATCTGCCGGAAGTCCTCCAGCGTATTATTGCGGCGCACGAACTCGGACACGCCGTTCTTCACCGCAGCACCGGCATCCACGCTTTTCACGACGTCGGTTTGTTTGATGAAAGTTCGGCATTTGAAAAGGATGCAAACCTGTATGCAGCAGAACTGCTTCTTCAGGATGAAGAGGTCCTGGAGACGCTTAACGCCGATAACACCTTTTTCTCGGCCGCCGCAAAACTGTACGTGCCGATAGAACTGCTTGATTTTAAATTCCGCATTATGAAATGGAAGGGCTACAAACTGATGGAACCTCCGATCATAGCGAGAAATAATTTCCTTAAAGATGTGGAGGTGCCGAAAAATGCAGACTGCTTCAATTAAAAAGTCCCCGAAAGTATACGTCGCGGTCAAAGCGGATTTCCGGGAAGACGGCGTTATGCTCCCCCGGGTCATAACCTGGGAGGATGGTGAAAAGTATAAAATAGACCGGGTAACCGACATCCGGCAGGCGGCTGCCATGAAAGCCGGAGGCCAGGGCGACAGATACACGATCATGATAAACGGGCAGCAGAGTTATCTGTTTTTTGAAAGAAGCACGAACCTTACCGGTAACAACATCGGGCGGTGGTTTGTCGAAAGGAAGTAGAAGGTAATCGAATGGCAGATACATTGTACACGTTTGAGGACGACTTAAGAAAATATGTAATAAAAAAAGAAATCTCCGGGAACGGGACAGCGATCATTGCATATAAGTGGATTAATAATAGAAACGAATATGAAGAAGTTGATCGTGTCACAGTACAAACTGGTGCCGAATACCAGTCGCCTTTCTTAAGTTGGTACAATCATATTTTTTGCAGTAATATGTGGTGCGGGGGCAAGTATTCAACTATATCACCTGACTATGACTATATGACTTACGCGGTTCAGAACGGCAAAAAAACAGCGGCGACAGTATATATTTCACCCGATTCGGAAGAAGGAAAAAGATTAGTTTCGATGCTACCGAGCAACTGCGGCTCGCTGCCTTACGGCGAATCAATGATATATGTTTTTCACAAAGGGCGGTTAGCAGACTATTTTGATTTTGATCGTATCAAAGCAATTTATAAAAACTATTGCAGAGCAATTATTAATTGGGGTACCGTAAAATCTTATTTTGAAATGCCACTTGAGGTGTTCGGCGACACAGATAAATGCGGTTTCGATTTACACAATGCGAGAACGAACGAGCAAAAACTCGTAACAGGTCTCACCCTGGGTTATCCTGTCGAAAGTACAGTATTATATATTCGTTAAATAATCCACGGAGGAAGATTTTTGGGAGAATATTATGAAGCAGATCTCAAATAAAGAATACGAGGCGTTTTTGCGCTACAAAAAAGATAAAAACAATAGTGCTATTCTTCAGCCCGACACAATACGGACCATTTGCGAATCGTATAATTACGATCCCGAAAAAATAGGGCTTCATTTTCTTGCGGTGTTAGCAGAAATGCGCTCAAAACATCCCGAGTATTTTCCTGACAGCAGATACATTGACGAGGCAAAAGAATAAAAAAAGAAGAAGTCGACTGACTCCTTGCTTTTGCGGGTACTAATCCCGCTTCATGGCTTTTAACATCTGCCGGACGGCTTCCTTCTGATCTGCGGTTAGGTTAACCCAGTCTTCAAACAGTTCCTTCAACTCGGGGGTCATCTCTACCATGTCGCCTTCCGCAAAAAACTGCGAAAGAGTTATACTGAAACCCTTACATATTGCTTCCAAAGTCGGAAGCGAAGGAAGCGTATTTCTTCTAAAGATATTACCGATCGTAGCGTCGGATATACTCGCCTCTTTTGCAAGACGGTATGGCGTCCATCCGCGCTCATCCAGCATCTTCTTTATCCTTTCGTTGGTGTCCATAGCCTCACCTCCCAACTGAAATCTATTGTACCTTCATTCTGACAAGTTGATTACACAAAATACGTTTGTTAATATCTTCAACTTGACAGGTACTTATTCTTTGAGTACAATAAAAATTGAGGTGAGGATTATGACAGAAGATGAAAAAAGGAAGCATCGCTGCTGCTTTACCGGACACCGTCCGGAGAAACTTATATGGTCTGAAGAAGAGATTACAAAGTGGCTTGAAGAAGCGATACTGCAGGCGGTTGATGACGGATATACAACTTTCATATCGGGAATGGCCAGGGGCGTTGACATCTGGGCGGCCGAAATTGTTCTGAAGCTGCGCGATGCCGGACGTCCCATTAAATTAATATGCGCTATTCCGTATGACGGTTTCGATAACAAGTGGAGCGATCACTGGCGTAAACGATATAAAAGAATCGTTAACGAGGCGGATTATGTCAAGGTCGTTTGTGAAGGATACAGCATAGGCTGTTTTCAAGTGCGAAACGAGTGGATGGTAGATTGCAGTTCGCGTGTACTTGCCGTATATAACGGACAGCCGAGCGGAACCAGAAACACAGTAATATACGCAAATAGCGTTAATGTTCCGGTCGTTTTTTTTCGGAAATTGTGATCACAGCAGTAAAAGTTCACAGAAAACTATTGAAGAGATGCGAGGCGTGTGATATAATAAATGAAAGTTAATGCAAAGAGGGTGATAGGAAAATGCTGTTTTCAGAAGCAATAAGAATGACCCGGCAGAAAGCTTTTCTTTCGCAGGAAGAGTTCGCCAATGAACTGAATGTATCTGTGTCAACGATCAATAGATGGGAGAACGATAAAGCAAAACCGAATCTATCTGCTTTAAAAGGGATTAAAGAGTTTTGCGATCGTCATAATCTTTCATTTTCAGAAATTGAAGATCTTTGGTTCTCAAAGTAAATAACGGGGTGTAAATATGGACCGAAAGGTAAAGTTCATAGATTTGTTTGCTGGAATCGGAGGCGTTCGTAAAGGCTTTGAGCTTGCTTGTGCAGAAAGGGGCATAAACGCAGAATGTGTTTTTACCTCTGAGATTAAAGACTCTGCAATTAATGTTTTATCTCAAAACCATCCGAACGAAGCAATAGCAGGGGATATTACGAAAATACAAGAGAGTGAAATACCGGACTTTGACTATTTGCTTGCGGGTTTCCCGTGTCAAGCCTTTAGCGCTGCTGGGAAGCGTTTAGGCTTTGAAGATACAAGAGGAACGTTGTTTTTTGAAGTTGCGAGAATTATTAAAGCAAAAAAACCGCAAGGGTTTGTTCTTGAGAACGTTGAAGGCCTCGTTAACCATGATCGTCAAAGCCCGAACGATAAAATAGGAAAAACTCTCGATACGATTATTAATACTCTATACGAACTCGGTTATTATGTTTCGTGGAAAGTACTTAACGCTAAAGACTTTGGTGTACCGCAAGATCGACGTCGTATTTATATAGTAGGGTCAAAGACAAACGCTCCGAATCTTGACGGCTTCGTTCCACACCATAATTGCCTTGAAAGAGTATTGGATTATGGGTTACCAATATCGGATCATCCATTTGTTAAGAATCTTCTTAAACATTATCCGGTAGATGAGCTAATAGGAAAAGCCATTAAAGATAAAAGAGGCGGCAAAGATAACATTCATTCATGGGATTTGGAGATGAAAGGTCCGGTTTCAAGTACACAGAAGAAGCTGCTTACGATCATGATGACGGAACGCCGTAAAAAGAAATGGGCACTTGAATATGGTATCGATTGGATGGATGGAATGCCGTTGACGCTCGATATGATATCATCTTTCTGGGGACAAGATCCGAAACTGGAATTCTTACTTGAGGATCTTACAAAGAAAAAATACCTCGTAAAAGAGCATCCAAAACGTAGGCTTTCAAATGGGCAACGACAAGAAGATGTCACGCTTCCTATAGGTTATAATATTGTGGCAGGAAAAATGTCCTTTGAAGTGTCCAAAGTGTTAGATCCGAATGGGATTGCCCCAACTCTCGTAGCTATGGATATGCAGCATCTATATGTTCCCGATGGGGAAGGAATAAGAAAGCTTAGTTTGAGGGAAGGTTTACGTTTGTTTGGGTATCCGGAAGATTTTGTGTTCAGAGTCAAACAATCTGAAGGTTTTGATCTACTTGGGAACACAGTTGTAGTTCCTGTCATTAAAGCAGTTTCAAATAGACTGCTCGAAGCTTGTAAATAGGAGTGTATTATGCCGAGATTAACCGCAACACAAATATATGACAAATTGCTGAATGAAGATAGAATTTTAACTATCACTGGTCAGATTCGCTTTCACCTCGGTGATGTTAGTATAATCGTTAAACATAAGGATGTCGTTGGAAACATTATTCAGGAGTGGCTTGAAGGATGGTTGCAAGCACATAGTATAGAGTTCGATGTGAATCCTAATACTCAAATGCCGCCAGACGTTTTTTTGAATAAAGACGACCATACCCATAATTTACTTGAAGTTAAAGCTTTTAATAGAGAAGCGGGACCGGCATTCGATATAGCGGATTTTAAAGCCTTTGTGCGTGAACTTGTTCAAAAGCCCTATCATCTCGATACGGATTTTCTTGTCTTTGGTTACATTATGGATGAAGAAACCGGGGACGTCATAATAAGAGATTTATGGTTGAAGAAAATCTGGGAAATTACGAAACCGTCGGATAATTGGCCCATCACCGTTCAGTACAAAAACAACTCGTTGAATAAAATGAGACCCGGCAATTGGTATACGAACAAGCGCGGAACATACCCTGTTTTTCGTTCGCTTACCGACTATCTTTCGGCATTTGAAGAAACAATATATCAAAATCCCGAAACACGAGCTGCAGGTGCACAATGGAAAAATAGCTTTAAACGTAGCTATCGGAATTTTTATGGTGTTGATATTGATTTCCCCAGGTGGGATGATATTAAACAAAGCTACGGAAAACGATAAGTTGGAGGCATATTCTTTATGGAAAGACCAAAGCCTATAAAAACGCCATATGATGAATATGTTAGATCCACTAATATGTTCTTTTTGAATGCTGAAGTCGAAGATAGAATTGAAAAAGAAATTTCTTATGCTACAGAAACCCTATGTACACGGATGAGCGGAATAAACTCTCCCGGGGGACTCGAACGCTTTATTAGAGATGACGAAAACGCTTTAGATTGCCTTATAAGCATAATGAATATCTCTTCGGAAAAATTTAAACGCGTTATTACTACATTAAGGCTTGAAAAAGGGCATCAAATATCCGGCGAATGGGATCTGGCAAAAATACGCTCCATGATGATTGAGCGCCCAGGGTTTATGGAAGAAGTATGCAACCTTCTTAAACAAGGCGTTAACGATCCGAAATATCAGAATATGATACCGCGGTTTTATTTAGAAAACTTTATTATCGACGAAGCAACAATGGCGAGGCTTTCAAATCCTGATGATTTAAGAAGACTTGTAAAAAAAGGCGTTGAAGGCAAATACAATATAAGCGTCGGTAATGCATATCTTGCAGAATTAGAAAAAAATATCGCCAAGTTTTGTTATGCTCAAGGGTTAACTTTTGATGTTGGACAAGACGTACCACTATTACAAAAACCTTTGAGTTTTGCTATACCAAATGCCAAGAAACCGCGCGTGCTGATATCGGTTTCATATAACATTACAACATCAAGTACACAAACCCGGTACAAAGAGGCAGCGGAAAAAGTGTCTACTCTTTTACGAGAGTACAACAATTGCCACGATAATCCTATAGCATTTGTAAACATACTCGATGGTGCTGGGTGGGTCGGTAGGCAGTCAGATCTTCGAGCAATATATATGTGTTCGACGTATATGCTTCATTTAAACACTATAGATCAAATTGACGCAATTCTTCATCACTATTGCTAAAATGGAGGAACTAAAAATGACCGAAGCCGAAAGAAAACAAGCGTTAGTAGAACTTCAAGAGACAAAAGAACCCGCTATGACCGGAATTACTATTACATACAACGGGGAAAACAGGACTTTTAACGCGTACAGAATACCTCTTGATCTTCTCGTATATAACCCTTATAACGGACGTATTGGAAGTGAGGTAAAGTCTTATGAACGTCAACACCATCGTCTGAATCCGGAGAATCCTGCGGATATAAAGATAATAGAAGATTTCCTTTGGCGCTCTAAGATCAATGCTAATGAAGCTACTATGCAAAGCCTACTTAAGGACCATCAAAAACAGTTTGGTATAGTTACCGCGGACGGAATGATAATTGATGGAAACCGTAGAGCGAGTTTACTAAATAAAATTTGGAGAAATGATTCAATAAACGCTAATGATAAACAGCATTGCCGGTTTTTT
>JAEEGL010654011.1_pt1 | contig 49338 bp, 35 predicted proteins | sample 9134231 | NCBI WGS metagenome assembly JAEEGL01 (sample SAMN16246548, study PRJNA631951) | gut metagenome | biome: gut microbiome; feature: rumen; material: fiber-attached | host: Bos | place: Iran: Karaj | collected 2018-10 | reverse complement strand
TTACCATCAGCATCATGTCTTGACATAACTTCTGCAGTAGTCTCGCTTAGTGTATCTCGAACCATACACTTAACTTCATAAGCTTGATAGTTTTCTATGTCTATTCTAAATGTGACTAAGTCACCGCTTTCAACATATAAAGGATCTGCTTCTTTTCCAGCATTTGTTAAAGCTTTTCTTTGTGCTGGTGTTTCAGTAATACGAAGCTTATCTGGAGAACTTGAGTCTGCTCCCGCTCCAAAAATAACTTCTCCATTTGCCTCATGTTTTACTTCATTAATATATTTAGATATCTTTAATTTTGTTGTTAATCTTATGTTAAACTCATATTCAAATATTGTTGACCACATCTTTACATAAGCATTTCCTGCTGCCATTAAATGTTGGCCTAATTCTGTTGGGTGAGCAGTACATTCGTAATGGCCATTAAGACAATGATAATACTTATGTTCTCTACAATTTTGGGCTGTTTCATCATCCCAAGATTCTACGTAACCATTTCCGCTACATTTTGTACAATCATATTTTCCATCTCCACCACAAGTGCTGCAATCTTTATTTGTTCCTCCTGTTCCACTACAATCTTCACAGTATAACCATCCATATCCTAAACATTTGTCATATCCATTAGAATACATACATTTATATGTACAACAATCATCACCGTTTTCTTGTTCGTCTTCTTCCCATGTCCAAGTACTGTGTATATAATTAAAGCATATTTCTGTTCCTGTTCCACCTGTTTCAATATCTCTGTATGATAGTAATATAGATTTCATACCTGTGTAGTTATTTGATTCACATAATTCTCTTGGAATATCTATATAAAATACACCATATGGCAATGGATATTGTACTTGATCATCTTCTAGTGTAACTAAAACATTTCCGCTTGCGTAATTACTATATGTTTCAGATCCATAACTTCTTACACCATAATAAGTATCTGTTCCAAACTGATCTTTAAATACTATTTTTGCTTGATCAGAGCCCATTGTTTCATGAGCACCGACAATTTCTATTCCTTCTGCATCTCCATCATCAGTTGTTAATACTATAAGAGCGTCTTCAATACCACCAACTAATGCTGGATATTTATAACCGTGATTTTGTAAGTCTTTTCCGGAAAACATAGCGATTTTATCATTATATCCATATGCATAATCTGATACTTCAAAAGGTCCTACTCTATATGTGTCTTCTGTTTCCATATAGTAAGCACCAATGTTTTGGAATTTGTGTTCCTCGTCGGTACCTATTGTAGGTATAGATACTGTTGGTTCTGTTCCATGTACAGCTTTTCTGTTTTCAAATTGATCAATAGCTGTACCACATTCTATAATATCATCTGCTAGACTAGCTGCATCTTCATATCCATCTGGTATTGGCGCATCAGAATCGAATCCTACATCTTCTTCATTAAATTTTAAGAATTCTCCACCATCTGTTACAAACCATATGCATCTTTGAATACAAGTATAAGAATAGTGACCTATCTTTGTACCATATACAAGCGCATAAGGAACAATATTTGTATAATTAGCTTCTGGAAGAGTTTTTAAATTAAAATCATCTCCAACAACTGCTTTATAGTGACATCCAAATTCTTCTGGAGTAGGACTATCTACATTTGATGGTCTATGTGTCCCGTTTTCTGGCGTTTTACCATCGTTTAACATAGCATATGTGTCATAGTCAAAATAGTCATTAATATCGTATGATTCTGGTGTTCCATTTGTATAAAGAATGTGTCCATATCCGGATGGAACTGCTTTACCATGTTCTATACAATAAACATTTCTAAAAGCATCCAAAATTGGTTCTCCCTCTGGATTCCATTCATATGTTTGTGCTTCATCAGATGTTTCAACCCCTTTTAATCTATCATCTGTATTCCATGATGATGCTATTTTATCAGCGTCTTCAGCCGGTGCAGTAGATCCTTGAGTGGGATCAAACCATGTTCCATCTGAATCTGCTGAATAATATCCAGTTCTTATTATTGGCTCTGGTTTTTCGTTTGGTTTTAATGGATATTGTATTTTTCCAATTGTGTCTGAAATATTAGCTTTTGTTTCTGTACTTAATATTGCATCTGTTGCTAATGTTATATAACAAAATCCAAGAGCAAAGATAATTGCAATAGATACTAGAACTGAAACTATATATTTTTTGTTTTCTTTAATAAAAATATTCATTATCTTCACCCCCTATCTTATTACTTTCTTGCCGAAGATATTTGCTATCTTCTCCTTATATTTAACACCAACTACTGTTGCTGCTAATAATATGAAGAACAGAACAGCAGTTATTTGAGGCGCGTAGCCTGTTTTGATTAATATCAGAGTTTCTTGTGTATTAACATTGTTTTCATTAATATCTGATAAACCTTTTTCATTATTTGCTTCACTAATTTTAACCTTGTTACATGAAACTCCAGTATTTTCTTCTGTCATTTCTTTAGTTAAAACTAATTTTAATTCTTTCTTTTCACCGACTTTAATAATGTCGTCTTTTAGTGTTTCATTGTATAAAACACCATCTGATCCTAGATTCCATCCAGGGTTCTTTTCAGGATTAAACTTCATTTCATCTGGAAGATAATCCTCTATCTTTCCAGCAAAACCATCAACGTTTCCGTTGTTTTCAACTATAATCTTATATGTTAGTTCAACAACTGAACCTTTAAGTTTCTTAGATTGAATTTCTAGTTTTGCTAGCTGTAAATCATCAAATTTATAGTCTTCTGTCTTTGATCCGTATGTAATAGATCCTTTTGTTGCAACTTTTGAAATTGATAGATCAAATATATCTTTATATTGAAGACCTAAATTAATGTTTCCAACACTTCCACCTTCAACTTTTATTTCATCTGTTAAGGCTTTTCCTGATTTTGACTCAATAACGTTTGAAGTGAATGCTGAGTCAACATTTTCTTTGTTATATTTTGTTGTAGTATATTTATCTCCATCATAGTTAAATATAATTGTATATTTTCCGTTTGGTACTCCTGTAAATGTATAGTTTCCTGACTTATCAGTTGTTGTTACTTTTATCATAGTTCTACCACTTAATAATTGTACTTCTATTCCTGATAATTCTTTTTCTTTTCCGTCTCTTATTCCATCTCTGTTATCGTCTAACCAAGCTGTACCTGAAATTGAATATGTTTGAACGTTTTCTGTATTATTTGCGTTTGTGTTTGTGTTTGTATTTGTGTTTGCATTTTTGTTTTTATTTGTGTTTGTATTTGCGCTTTGTGATGATTGATTGTTATTTGCACTTGGTTGTGCTGATGAACTTTGTGAACTCTTTTCCGTTGTTTGTGTATATGTTGTTCCTAAATTAATAGGTTTTTCTTCAACCTTATTTGGATTTACTTTAATATAAATTGTATTAGTATTTAATTCTGCTTGTATTTCATTATCAAGTGAAATAACAATATGATTTTCTATTGTTTTTTCTTGACCATCAAGTTTTGCTGCTTTTCCCTTAATTTCAATATTATATTCAACATTCTTTTCAATTAAAGGAATATATATTGCACATTCATGATTTGAATTAATCAATGAGAAATTATTATTATCTCCATAAAGTTGTGTCATTTTTACATTTTCATAATTTGGAGAAGCTTCTAATTTAACTAATATATTACTTAATTGTTTTGTACCCGTATTTTTTACTTTAAGCATATATGAAACTTCTTCTTGTTCTAATACAGTATTTGAACTTGGTTGTTGAACTAGTTCTGCCTCTAAAATTCCACCATTTATTGGTTTTGCTATAGACATGATTCTCTTTTCAATATTATTAACTTTTACAACGCTATCAACTGAAACTGTTTTGCCTGCTGTTGTTCCTTTGATAGGTACTACTATTAAACTAAATGACTTCACTTCATCTTTTTTAAAGATTCCTAAGTTAATAGTTACTTTATTGTTTGTCTCGTCATATTCTACTGATTCATATTCAGATTCATTAATACCATATAGGCTTTTGTATTTCATTTCTTCTGGTAGTTGAGCTTCAAATATAAACTCACCTTCCATGTTTTCTGCTATATTAGTAATTGAATAATGATATCTTATTTCTCTTTTAACTCTAAATTCTGACAAGCTTATTATACAATTTGCACTTATGTATCCATCAATAATTGGATTTTCAATAGTATTTGAATCAACATTTACTTTTAAGTTTTCTACTTTTAGATTTCCTTTAATTCTTAAATATGGATCTTTTTCCTTTGGTGTTTTTTCTGATACTCTTATAATAAATTCTTTAGTTAAGGATTCTCCAGCTTTAACTGTTCCAAAATCTAATACTAATTGTTTATCCTGAACGTCTTTATAACCACAGTTATAATTGCTATCACCTTGTTCATAGTAAACAACGAATTTACCGTTTGTAGGTTTATTAATTGTAACTGTTGTTCCTTCTGCATCGATTCCACCTTGGTTTTCTACCATGGCTACATATGTTACATAGTCTGCTTCTTTAACTTCTGTACCTTCACCTTCTTTAACGAAAAGTGTCGCTGTAACTTTTGGAGCTTCTTTTGTAGTAATTGCAACTGTATCTGCTTGAGATGTTTGTTCCATCTCACCAACTTCTGTTACATCTGTATAATATGCTCCAAAGCTTCCTGCAATTGATGTATCATATGCTAGGTTCTCTGGTATTTCAAAGTTATATGTATATCTTTGAACAGCTCCTGGTGTTAAGTTTCCTTTTACAACAATTATGTATGATCTAACTTCATTAAAGTTAGTTGGATATTTTGTCCATCCATTTGATGGATCATCTAAATCCTTGCTTGCATTTCCATTTGTTGAGTAATATATATCTGAAGTATTTGGGTTTTGAACATTTTCATCTATTTCTTCGAGCATAACTGCGTTTACAGTTGTCTCTAAATCCTCTTCAGTTATTACTGTTTTGTTTCCTATGAATGGAATTCTACCTAATAATATAACATCAGAGCATTCGTTTTCTGTATTATTAAGTGCTAATAATTCCATTGTAGCTATTCTTGAATCTTCTCCGATCTCTACTTCAGCAGTTACCTTTCCTTTCTTAACTGAAGTTAATTCTGAATTTTGTCCATCGTAATTGATTATTCCATTGATTGCTACTAGTCCACTTGGGGCTTGATATTTGATTAGAGCTACATCAAATCCGTTTGTAGTCTTTAGTAGTCCTGTTGGAACAACCTTATTTAATTTCCATTTTGTTTGAGCTTGATAGTTTGCTGCTCCCTCATTATAATAGAATAGTTTAATTTGATCTTCTTTTGCTGGGGTATATTCATCAAGCTTAATATTTAAGTTTAGTAATAAGTTTGTACCATTTGATAATTTACTATCACTAAATGTTGTTTGTGCACCATTTAATGATACTCTTAATTTTACATATCCATCTTCGCTATATGTTTCTACATTTCCTATAGTTAGTCCATTATTAAATAGTAGGTTTATACTTTCAACGTTAACTTCTTGAACATATTTAGGAAATACTAGTTCGAATACTGGATTTACATATAAGTCACTATTTTCTTTGTCGTTGTTTAATTCTATTTTAATTTCTACATCTTCATTTTCTTGAAGAGTTGTAAGTGTTGGTCTGTTTAATACTATATTTGCTTTTGTATAACTTTCTTCAAATAATTTAGATGTTTTCTTACTTTCTAATTTAACTGCATCTTCAATTCCTTCATATTTAATTTCAGCGTTTATTACACTTTCCATTTGTGTGAAGTTCTTGAATGCTGCTTTTTCATAATTACATTTCATAATAGCTTTTGTTATCTCAAAGTTGATTCTACCATTTGTAGCTATTCCTTTAGCTATAATGTAGCATCCTCCAAGTGAATTAACATTAACTATTGCATCTTCTTCATCATTTACTAAGTCATTTACTAAAGTATAAAGTAGTACGCCATCTTGATTGTAAATTTCAATTCCTCCACCATTTGAAAGAATATTTTTTAAGTCTGAGTAATTAAACTTTATTGTTTTATAAATAATTCCTTCTGCTCTGAATGAATTTCCATTTGCATCTTTGTAGTACTCTTTATAATCTTGAATCTTAAGTTCTTTTAATAAGTCTGATGTTAAAACGTTAACATTAACTTCTGTTGTATATTCTGTATCATAGATTGCTTGCTCGTTGTTGTAGTTAGCATAGATTTTAGCTTTTTCAATCTTATCTTCTGAAGAATTTACACTATATGTTACTAGTTCGTTTACATCAATTTTAATTTCTTGTTCTTGAGAAACATTCTTTATATATGTAGAGTTTTCTTTAGCATTTAGCTGAACAACAGTAGCAGTAACGTTTTGACCTAATCTTGATGTAATATCTTCTGTATAATCTTCGTATCTGTATACAATTACATACTCGTCTTCACCATTACCTACTGCATGAAGTCCATCAATATCATTATCCACATTAATAGTTAGTTTGTTTCCATCAACTGACCAATTTGTTATATCAAATCTTACAGATCCAATATCTTCTCCTCTTGTTAGAAGAAGTTTTGATGCATAAACTGTAACATCTGTTGGAAGTTTTCCTTTAAATTCTGGAATATCAACATTAATTGTTGATTTTATGACTGGAAGATAGTTTTCTTTTGCGTCTCTTTTAACCTTTACTGTACTTTCAACGATTGTTCCAAGTTCTTCTCCAATTTCAAATGGAGAAACTTTTGTATATTCGCTTGTAAGTTCAATATCTTGATTTTGAGTCCATCCAATTTTTAAGCTTTCTTCTTTTCCAACTTCAACTTCTTTCAAGTCTTCGTTAATAAACGTACCTGATAATTGGAACGCTATTTCTTTATATGCATCTCTTGTAAACATTTGCCCATTTTGAACAAACTCTATTTCAACAGTTAACGTTGTATTAGAGATTACATTTTTTAAGCTTATTTCATTGTCAGATACCACTTTAACATCGGCTGTTAAACTTAAGTCTTTGATTGATTCTTGTTCAGATTTGCTTTCGATAAGCTTTTCCTCATCTACAAGTCCGCCTTCTTCAACCTCTGTGTTTGGTGCTACAACTTCTGGTTCTTCATCTTCAACAACTTCGTTTTGAGCAACTAAACTTCCTTCAGTTGGTTCAAAGTTCTTGTTCTCATCAAGGATTCCAAATGATTGGCTAACATCTGAAGTAACAACTTGTTCTGTTTCAAGTGTTAGCTTTCTTCCTTGAGTTTCAAGTTGTAGTGTTGATTTTGGTGTTTCATTAACCGTATTATCTGTTTTTACAGTATTTGTTATAGTGTTTGATACACTATTTGATACACTGTTTGTTACAGTATTTTCGGTTACTGAATTAACAGTCTCATTTTTAACAGTGTTTTCCACTTTTTCAGGAACAACTACTGTTGGCTCTTCAACTGTCTTTTCTGGTTCTGGCTCAGGTTCTTCTGTAACAGTTACAGGTGTCTCCTGAACATCAACCATTTCTTCAACATCAATTCTTGTAACATCCTCTTCTGTCTCTGCAACATTTACTGCAGTTTCAGTTTTTGTTTCGCTAATAGCTGTTACGTTAACGATTCTAAATCCTAATTCGTTTCCTTCAAGATCAACAGCTCTAATTGTTCCATCTCGAAGATAACCATCAACTTTTGGATTTAAGTCGATCGTTAAGAACGCATGATCATTAACATCACTAATGATTTCATCATCTTTTTCTGTTCCGCCATCAGGATAAACGCTGTATTTAATCACATCAGTGCTAAATAAGCCAACTGAAATCACTTTGAAATCACCGCTAGTTGCGATAGCTTCCATTGTGAAAGCAGAATGAGAAAATAACATCATGAAAACCATTATTGCTGCTATTAACTTTCTCGTAAATGTCTTGTTCATACCCTTTTACTTTTTCTCCTTTTCATTAGTTTTTGGACGTAATGCGTCCTTTGATATATTATTAATATACTTAATACTAAATAAAAAAAATATTTTTGTACATACCAAAAAAAAGGGACTTTTTTTAACTGCTGTAAGTGTTGTTACGGATAGTATTTTTGCAGTTTTGCGTATTACTTTTATTAAGTTTTTATTACAAATATATTTTTAGAGCTTTTTTATTCCACTTTTTTCTCCTCAATTGTGGAAAACCCTAACCCTCATAAATATTTTTTGTGCATAAAAAAATAGCGTTAAATCAAATTTCTTTGATTTAACGCCTTTTTAGGTATTATCTAACATTTTCTATTCTATAACTATTTCATTGTTTTCTATTTTGCAAATCGGACACTTCTCTGTCTTTTCATATATTTCTCTTACTAGGTTTGCTATTCTAACTTGTGTAACATCTATAAAATTAGCTGATATAATAGCTTTCGTGTTTCCATTTGCTCCAGCATGAGCTACTCCTCTTAACGCTCCTAAAACCATTATATTTCCGCCAGCAATTATTTCTCCACCCGCATTAACATCTCCGCAAATTACAATAGAGCCAGGATATTCTTCTACTTGTCCTGATCTAATTGAATTTTGTATAAATTTAGTCTCGCTAATACCAGTTTCTGTAGCAAAAGTCTTTTTAATTGCATGTAATCCTAGTAAATCTGATACATCATCAAATCTTACTTCTACATCGATTTGATCTTGTATTGCTTTTTTCACTAAATCTATTTCAGAATCTGTAAATAGTCTTCCTGTTATTCTTATTGGAACATCTGCTTCTTTATAGAATTCCTTAAGTTTTGGAAGCTTAATATCTAATTCTTCTAGGATGTCTTTAACCTCTGCAATTACATTTACTGTTAATACTATTTCATTTGTATTTTGACTTACTTTAATATTGTTTTGCATATCTAATACCTTCCTTCGACATATTATCTAAAAATCTCTGTCTCGCTAATTGCTGACATATCTTCTGTAATTATAGGAATATTCATACCAAAATACTCATAAACGATATCTTTTACTACTTCTGCAGTATACCATCCATGAAGACCATTTTCAACCATTACTACAACAGCTATTTCTGGGTCATCAAATGGAGCAAATCCTACGAACCACGCGTTTGTTTTTGTTTTTACTGATGTTTCAGCAGATCCTGTCTTTCCTCCAACAGATATAGAAAAGTCTTGGAATACTGAACGTGCTGTTCCACTTTCACCTTCTGTAACTTCTCTCATACCATTTAAAACAACTCTCATAGTGTCATCGTTTATTACGATATCTTCGTTTCCTTCATTTGTAAGTCCTAATTTTTTATTTATAAACTCATCTATCTCTGTTTTTGATACTTGTGTACCATTTGATAAGTTAACACTTTTTACTATTGATAAGTCTAATTTATGACCCCCGTTTGCAACCATTGCAATATACTTAGACATTTGTACTGGTGAAAATGAGTTATAACCTTGTCCAATTGATGCATAAGCTGTTTGTGCTGCTGTCCAAGGGAAATTTTTGCTTTCTGTAAGAGATCTTTGTGCTAACACTCCTGATGTTTCTCCAGTAAGCTCTATTCCTGTCTTTCCACCTAAGCCAAAGTATCTAGCATAAACATCTAGATTATCAATTCCAACCTTTACACCTGTATCATAGAAAAAGTAGTTACATGATTTAGCTATAGCTTGTGTAACATTTAGCCATCCATGTCCTCTACCATATTCATTATAATACCAGCATGATGGTGGTTGAACAGTGTCATCTGTAATACCATAATATGGTCCATTATCATTTATTCTAGTTGATGGAGTTATTACTCCTGTCTCTAATCCTGCTATAGCCGTAATCATTTTGAATGTTGATCCTGGTGCATAATTACTTTGATATGCCTTACTATATAGCGGATGATATGGATTGTTTATATATTCATTGTATCTATCTTGAGAAATACCATTGTAGAAAAGCGCTGGTTCATAGTCTGGATTACTTGCCATTGCAATAATTTCACCCGTCTTACAGTTTGTTACAACAACAGCTCCACCTTCTGCAGGTTGTGGGTCTCCAAACCCTCCTGCCCTTATTTTCTCAATGTTGTTTGCAAGAGACTGTTCTGCTATTCTTTGAAGGTTTGCATCAATTGTAAGGACAATGTTTGCTCCTCCAACAGCTTCTTTTGAAGTATACTCACCTGTTACTGTTCCATCTACAGACATGTCTATCTGTTTTATGCCATCTTCACCTCTTAAGTATTCCTCAAATGTTTTTTCAATACCTGTTTGTCCTACTTTGTCGTCATTTTTGTATTCATGTGTATCACCATTGTTTTTGAATTCTTCAATGTTTGTATTGTTTATTCTTCCCATGTATCCAATTATATGTGATGCTAAATTTCCTTGGTGATATACTCTTTCTGGTACAATTACAACGTTAACACCGGTTAAATTTTGAGAATTCTCTTGTAGCTGAACTGCACTTTCCCTAGATATTTCCTTAGATATTTCCATTGATCTTGTTGTTGAATATCCAATTGTTGTAATTGCATATCTTATTGCTAATATTTGCCTGATTTCTTCAGGGTTATTATTGTTTATATAATATTTATCTCTAAATAAATAAAATGCCTCTTCTGCTGAAGCAGCTTCTGGAATTTTATATTTTTCTTTCCATGCCATTAATTCTTCTTCAGACCCAAAGTGAAATTCAAATGGGTCAATCGAAATCGGAAATGGATCAACATATCCGTCACCATTTTGTTTCAAAATGCTAGTCATAAGAAGAATTGAATTATTAAGTTGTTCGTCCTCAACTTTAGCTCTATACATTTCTAGTCTAAATCTCATTTCAGTACTTACAAGTACTGCTCCAGACCTATCTAGAATGTTTCCTCTTGCAGCTTCTATTGAAGCTTCTCTAGTAAGTCTCGTATTAGATGAATTTCTGTAATCAGATCCGTTTAATATTTGAAGATTGAATAATTGAAACAGAATTATTATACCTACGAGATAAACTACTGCTGTAAGAATGTTATACCTAAAGTTTGACTTTTCTTGATCAGTTTGGGTATGTAATTTCATTCATCCTCCGATTTTAGAAATATCTTGTTAAGATATTGTTTCTCTTGTATGTTCTATCAACGCTATATCCTATCTTTTGAATGATTGGATATAGGATTATTGTAAGTAAGCTATTATATAGTATTTCTATTAAAACGATTTTAATGAATTTAAGGAACTCTCTATCATAATCCAATATAATTGAGCTCAAGAAATATTTTCCTGTCTCAAAAATGAATGTCGCGCCAATAGTCATTAAAATAATAGTAATCTTGTTCTCTTTTGAAAAGTTTCTATCAAAGTATGATCCCAAGAATCCAATTACGCAAAACATAACTGCTGAAACTCCTATTACGCTTCCATAAACAGAATCTAAGAAAATCCCAAATATGATTCCAAATATTGTTCCTAAAAATTGGTTTCCGAATAAACCTATGAATAAAAAGTAAATAATAAATAAGTTTGGTCTAACCCCACCAATTGTAAGACTTGAAAAAATATTCACTTGAAAAAAATATGTAATTATGAAGCCTATAACTAAGGCTATTGTTGTAAGTACTTTTCTCATCTTTTAATTCCTATTATTCGTTATTAGTTATTACTAAAACTGTATCTAATTTTGAAAAATCCACTGCTGGTTCAACAATTGCATATCTATCTGTTACATTAGATGTTGTTACGATCTCTTTTATTGAACCAATAATAATTCCTTTTTGATATATTCCACCAATTCCTGAAGTATAGATGTTATCCCCTTTAATTAGTTCTGCACCTGTTGGAATATATGATGCTCTTAATACTTGGTCATTATCTAGGGTACCTTTGCAAATAATGCTTTCTCCTGTTGTTGAAATAGTTGAACTAACAGTACTTGCAGGATCAATAATTACCTGAACTTTGCACGTATTATCCGTTACAGAAATGACGTAACCTACTAATCCTTTATCTGCAATAACTGTCATCTTCTCATCTATTCCATCTCTACGACCAACATTAAGAATTATATTGCTGCTAAAATTGCTTATATCCTTATTAATTATATATGCTGGAACTGTTGAGTAATTTGAATACTTTTGCGTTAAATTCATATAGTTTTGAAGCATTGCATTTTCGGCTTTTATCTCTTCTAACTCTCTTAATTGTTCTTCAAGCTTACTGTTTTCTGATTTTAAAGCATAGTTTTCTTCTTTTATTGTTTCAAGTTCTTGAAAATACTGAGTATTTCCTTTTATCTTGTTTTTTAAGTCTGTAAATACTCTTTGAATAGGATTTACTATGCTGCTTGCCGCACTTTCAAAAAAAGAAAGCTTTGCTGTATCAACGTTTGATAAGAATATCAAAAGTATTAAAATAACAACTGTAATAACCTCTCCAAGGACTTCCGTTTGTTTGTTTCTACTCATTTATTAACCCCTTAAGTTTATACTTTTCTATAAATCAATATAGCAATTGCAATTCCTATAATGCTTGCAATGTTGATTTCAACAGTGAAACCAAATGTGATTTTTAAAACACTTAAGTCTAAAGTAAGTGGACTTGTAAGTCCAAAAGTTTGACCATAAGAAAGCCACCAAAGCCATGATGTTCCTGCTGCTAACTTTCCTAATAATCCTCCAACCACAATTCCTGATAGCAAAAATACTAAAAGTATCCAAAAATTCTTCTCTTTTGTTGCCATTTTTACCTCCATATTTCCTTACGGAAATCTGCAATTTTTTACGTTATTATTATATATTGAATAGCTCTTTTTTTCAAGTAAAAATCATTATTTTAAAACAAAAAATAAGTAATTAATAACCTATCTATTAATTACTTATCATTTGAGTTTTTCATTTATTTATATACATAGTATTGTGGGTTAAGAGCTGTTCCGTTTAGTCTTACTTCCAAGTGAAGATGTGGTCCTGTTGAGTTTCCTGTAGAACCAACCGCTCCTATTACGTCTCCTTGCTTTACAGCTGTTCCTTCACTTACATACATTCTACTTAAGTGACAATAATATGTTTGAAGTGAATTTGTATGTGCCACAACTATCATGTTTCCATATGCTCCATTATATTTTGCTGATACTACAATTCCATCTGCACAAACCTTAACTGGTGTTCCTGATGATGTAGCTATATCTAATCCTGTGTGCATACCTCTACTTCTTGCTCCAAATCTTGAAGTTATCATTCCAGAAACCGGTTTTTCTAGTGCAACTTCAAGTTTTGGTGCACTATATGATACATCTTTCGAATAATTTACTTTTGTATTTGTGATCTTAGGTTTTTCTACATAAAGAGCAGCTACAGTTGTATCAACATCCACAATACTTTGAAGATTTGTTTCATACTTTAAAACATATGATATTTGATTTATGTTTGCGCTCTCTTGTTCTTTTAATTTTGCTACAACTTCTTCTGCTTCTTGATATGTTTGAACATATCCTTTTTCTTCACCATCATCTAATATGGCATAAAATCTATAATATGGTACACCCTTTGCAATAATATTATTAAAGATATCATCATCTGTTGCTTCTCTACCCTTTTTAAGAAGAGTCATTTTATATTCGGGTTTACCTTCAAGTTCCACAAATGCAATTAATTCTCCGTCACCACTTTTTAAGTAGTTATCTATCTTTGTTTGAAGTTCTCTCTTGTTTTTCGAATATCCCATAAATTCACCATTAAAGGATACTGCATACATTGGGCGGTATACAAAGAATATCAAAAATCCAATGATTAGCGCGCCTATTCCAAACATTATAAGGAGTTTAATCCAGGTTCTAAGAAAAACGATGCTTTTCTTTAAGATATTAATTGCCATCACCCCTTTCTTCATTATGTTGTCATTTTATACAACCATCTGTAAAATGTCAATTTAGGATTAGTGTCTTTATTTTTTTATTCTTCCTGTTTCCTCTTTATTTCTCTCTTTTTTTCGCTTTTCCTTATACTTAACATTTTTGTAATATTTCTGCAAAATAAAAAATGGTCCCTTTGGGGACCAATTTTTATTTTTATAGATAAGTATTTTTTCTATTCTTATAATCTTCCAAGAACTTTCTAATCTTTTCTTTGTTCTTAGCTTGATCGTCCAAGATTTCTGTTGTTGCATCTTTAATTGAAGCAATCTCTTGTTGAATTTCTTTTGTCACATCAGAAGTATCCTGTTTAATTAATTGGTCTTTTAACATATTTAGTTCATTTCTAATTGAATCTAGATCTTCTTTAGTTACTTGTTTGTTATTCATTACGTATTGTAAGAATATATTCTTTATTCCTTCAACTTCTCTTGTGATGTTTTCTATCTTCATGTATAGGAATTCATTACTTTCTGCTGAAATCGGAGTTTTAATTCCTTCTATGTTTTCATTTGACTCTATTATTGCTGGTGCAGTTTCTACTACATTATTTTCTGCTATGCTATCTGGAGCCATTGTCTTTGTACCATAATTTTCATTAAAGTTTAGTGTTGGATTATTTGCTTGAACTTCTTTGATTAAATCTTGTACGGATTGAACTTTACTCTTCTTGCTTTCATCTTCTTTAATTCTTCTTTCACCATCAGTATAGTAGTATTTCTCGCCATAGTTTGATTCTTCTATTGGATATTTATTAAGTACTACACCAGATATTTGTGTTCCAACATTCTCGAATGATTTCTTTAATTTTCCTAAGCTTTCCATTTTGGTACTTCTATATGCAACTACTGTAATAACATTCTTTACGTATTTTGAAAGAGCTATTGAATCAGCAACTAAAATTGATGGTGTTCCATCTATAATTACTATGTCATAGTACTGATTTAAGATTCCTAAAACTCTTATCATCTTGTGAGATGATATCATTTCTGATGGATTTGATGATCTCTCTCCAGATGTAATCAAATGTAAGTTTGGTACTTTTGTTTCTTTAATATATTTTGAAATCGTATTAATATTTACGTTTGATACCTCTTGCAAGCAATTTGAAAGACCTTTTGTGTTATCTGTTCTAAATATTTTGTGTTGTCTTCCTTTTCTCATGTCTGCATCAATTAATAGTACTTTTTTATTTGACCTTGCAAGCGCTATTGCTAAATTTGAAGAAATGTAGCTTTTTCCTTCTGCAGTATAGCAACTTGTAATCAATATGTTCTTTAATTGACTAGCATTTTTACCAAATGTAATATTTGTTCTTAATGTTCTAAAGGCTTCGTTTGTTGGTGCATCAATATTTTCTGTTGTTTTTCTTTCACCTTTTTTTAGCTTTTCTTTCTTCTTTGAGTCTTCTATCTCATAAAGTGGAATTGTACCAATAACTGGTAGTCCAACTTGCTCTTCAATGTCGCTTTCTTCTTTTATTGTTGTATCAAACATGTATATTAGTAATACCAATCCAGCTGATACGAATACACCAATTAGGAAGAACATTGCTAAATCTTTTATATGATTAACATTGTAAGGTTCTGTTTGTATTTCTGCATTATCGATTGTATATACGTTATTAATTCCATATATTTGAGTTACTTTTGTTGTAAATGATTCTCCAATAGCATTTGCAATATCTCTAGCAAGTTCAGGGTCTTCATTTGATACTTCTATTTTAAGCATTTCTGTGTTGTTCTTAGCAACTACTGTAATCATTTTAAGTAAATCTTTTGGTTCGATATCCTCTAATCCAAGTTTATCAATAACTTCATTAAGAATTACATTTTGTTTTATTATTTCACCATATGTATCTACTAGGTTTTTGTTTAAGTTAATATCTGTTTGTGTAATAGAATTTGTTTCATCATCATTTCGTTGTGCTATTTGTGCTAATACCATCGTAACTGATGATTTGTATTTTGGTGTAACATAATAAAATGAATATATATATCCAAGCGCTACTGATATTATCAAAAGTAGTGCTATAACTATTTTCTTATTACTTGCTGTTTTAGCTAGCCTTTTTAAATCGATTTCTTCCATATTTCCTCCAATGTCTTTCTTTTGTACAATTACTTTTTAAAAAAAATAAAAAACGATGTCTTTATTTCGCTATAGTTATATCTATCTATTTCCTCGTTATTTAGTATTTTTCGAGGATTTGTTTCTGTTATATTTTCAAAATAATCCTTATCAATATATTTTCTAAGTTCGTTTTTTATTGTTCCCATTCTCGTATATATTGAGTGCGGTCTATGACAATCTGTTGCTAAACAATTAATCATTCTTGCTCTAAGAAGCTTTTCTACTGTCTTTTTTGCGTCATCACCATATTTTCCAATAATACTAGCATAGTTACTCTGAAGTATTACGCCCATCTCGATAAATGGAATAACTTTATTCGGATCCTTTTTAATGAATGCATATCTTTCTGGATGCGCTAGAATAACTCTATATCCAGCATCGATAACATCTTCTATTATCTCTTCCGCATATTTAATTTCTTGATTTAAAGGAAGTTCAATTAAAACATAATTGGTTCCCTCAAAATTTGATGCTTGGTTTTCCTTAAGTAGACTTATAATGCTTTCATTAATATATATCTCATTAGCTAATTTAACTGAAAGATCAATATTTTCTTCTATTAATCTTTCTTTTAAACTATCTATCAGCTTTTTATTGTTATCTTTTGGACTAATGTAGTTTGGCACCATATAATGTGATGAGCAAAAAAGGGTATCAAATCCAGCTTGCTTTGCATCTTTTGCCATTTGCACTGAGACTCCAATATCACTAGAGCCATCATCGATTCCTGGTAAAATATGACAATGTAAATCTATCATCTCAAAATCCTTTCTGCTTACCTAACTATTATAATTTAAATGTTACTTTTGTGCAATATTTTTTTAACATTTCCGTAATAAAATTTTGAGTTTTTTGTAAAAAAAGGGTACCATTTTTTTGGTCCTCTAAAATCAACAAAAACTAAAAAATGGTTGACATTGCATGAAAAAGATACTATAATCTTATTTGTAAGTGTTCGCGCCATTAGCTCAGTTGGCAGAGCAGTTGACTCTTAATCAAATGGTCGGAGGTTCGACTCCTCTATGGCGCACCAAAAAATCGATTCATTAGAATCGATTTTTTTTATTATATATGATATACTATGTTCATCCAAAGGAGATTATTATGTATAAAGAATTAGAAGATGATATAATAAATTTTAAAAAACTCAATATAAAGGATAACTACACCAAGGTATTATCCCATTTTGAAACACTTTATGTTGAAAATAAAGAGCTTTATCTTATAGGAAAGCTTAATAATATTAATAACAACTATGATTTGATGACAATTAGAGCTTCTGATGAAAAGGTCTATCTTGTTGTTTCAACCTTTGAGGATACCAAGGAAAACCTTGAATATATTGCAATGCCTATAAAAGAAATATTTGACACTGTAAATTCTTCCCCATCATGTAATGGTATATGCTTAAATCCAGATGAATCTCCAAATCAGTTAATGATTTCTAAAGAATATATTAATAAATTAAAAGAATTATTTGATTAAAAAAGATCCAAACTAAAAGTTTGGATCTTTTAATTTATCTTCTTGGATCTGGTCTTCTCATACCAGGCATAAACGGATCTTGTTCTTCTCTTTCTTCTTCTTTTTCTCTGTCTAATGTTCTTTCGGTATCTCTTGCAATTGAATCAATTTCTTTTGGTTCAAATTCTTTCATCTTTATGCAGTCTTGTATTACATCTTCTAAGTTGATTAGATTGTTTCCTACTCTCTTTGCTACTTGCTCGTATGTATATACGTTATATTTAGGCTTTCCTTTAGACATATGAAAATCAGTTGTTTCAACATATTTTCCATCTGCTGTTCTTCTATATATCTCCATTTTTTGTTTTCCATTTAAGCTGGTTAAATTTCTAATTGTCTCTGGTTCTTTATCATCTATACCTATATCAACACTAACTGCTGTTGTATTTAGTGTATCTGATACTTTAAAAGACTTGCCTCTAGTAAATGTACCTGACATTGATCTATGATCTCTTTTGCCAGCTTCCATCTCGGCTGTTTCTTGATCAAATCCTTTTTTAAATGCTTCCAATTCAGCATCTGTCATTTCGCTAAGTGGTTTACCATCGTTTCTTTTTACTCCAAGAGCTTTCATTGTTTGAAGAAAAGCTAATCTTTCTTCTGGAGATTTTCCTTCAAGTTCTTTTTTGTTTCCTTCTCTAATGCTTCCTGCTGTAGTCATGGCAGCATCAATCATTGTTTGTTCTTCAATAGAAAGTCCTTCATTAACATGATAGTTCTTAGCTGAAACAATCATTCCCATTCTCTTTTCCATTTGAAGCTTTGAAAGGGATCCATCAGCATTTCTTCTTGTTGCATCAATTGTTCCATTTTCTTCGTTTACATTATTTGTACGAATTAGAGTATCTTTTGTTATGATTAATGTTCCATTTAGTGGTGTTACAACACACTTAAATGGTGTTCCACCCTTTGTTCTTCCTGACTTTGAATTTTGATCGCCGGCATTTAAAAATTCTTGTTCTGTTAATCCTTTAAAGAAATAGTTAATCTTGTTTTCTTCTTCTGGTGCAAGCTTTTCAAATCTTGTTATATATGGGTTTGTATTCATTTGAGTAACATCTACTAAAAGTTTCTTTTCGAATTCCTCGCTTGGAGAAATTGGTCCTACTTCTTCCTTTTTAGCATTTTGAATTGATTTAGCGTATTCAGCTTTTTTAGCTTCTAATGCGCTCATATCTCCCATATTGATTTTTCCTTTTCCCATCCTATTGTCGGCTTTATTATTTGCTATAGAATCATTTGCCATATTAACACTCCTTTACTATGGTCCTACTCTTACTATTGTTGTCATTGGTTGGTATGTATCATTTGATAATAAGTCTCTTGAAACTAATGCTCCACTTACCCATTTTTCTTTATATGTTGTAACTCTATAACCAGGATGTCCAGCTTGTTCAACAATTCTTTGTCCTGGAGCAAGTGAAGGATCTACGATTGTTTGTGTTCCATAAGGTATTGATGAAGTAGTTGTAGGAATAATCTTTATTTCATATTCCTCATTTTCTGTAATTCCTTTAATAGTGAAACTACAAATACCACCTGAAACACTTCCTTCTAATCTAATTGGGTATTCTCTAGTGTTTTTAAATTTTAAATCTTGTACACCATATACAACTGTTGCATCTCTTCCTGCCTTAATATATGAAGTTGTAAATGAGTGATTTCTTCTTTGTGTTATTTCTAAGTCTGCTAATAATGCAGCATTATAAAGTGTAGATGATACTTGGCATATTCCACCTGCTAAACCATCAACAACTTTTCCATCAGCATATATTTTAGCATCTTTATATCCTTCTTCTACAGTCCTTTTTCCAACTATTGTGTTAAATGAGAATTCTTCTCCTGGAAGAAGCACTGTTCCATTAATCTTTCCTGCTGCTATTGCTAAGTTTCCACTTCTATTGTAGTTACTTGCATCGTATTTAGTAGAGAATGTTGAAAGTGTAAATGGGAATGCTTCTTCTCCTAAATCTTTAATTGTTTTTTGAGCAGGAGTAATTATTAAATCGAATTCGTATTCTTCTTTTTTCTCAGCATTAACAATACCATTTGCTTCTGCTGCACTCATTTTAAGTTTTACTCCATCAACTTCTGGATAAACTTTAAATGGTTCTAATTCATAATAAGCATCTTGCGGTTCTTTATAAATCTCATCTGCAATCTTTTGCATATCTATCTTATCTGCTGCTTTATTATAAACTGGTATTTCAATTTCTTTATTATAATTTCCTGTTGCTAATTCTTCTTCTTTTATTGATTTTACAAATGTTAATATTCTATCTTTAAATTTATCAGTATCAACTTCTATACCATCTTTTCCTTCAACAACATAAAGTTTGTCTTCTTCAATGTAGTATGATGGATGTTCAACTAAACCTGGTACTTTTGATGCTATACCTTCTACATATGAATCTAATAGCTCTTCATTATATTTGCCATCAACTTTGATGTTATCTCCAAAAGCAATTGCTTTAATGATTGAGTAGTTGTTTTGAATAATATTTCCGCCTCTACCAACACTATAAGCTTTATCAATTGCTTTATCTATATCATATGAGTATTCGATCATTGAATAATCAAATTCAGTTTCATAATCATCATGTTTAATCTTTATTTCTTCGAATAAAATTGAATTAAGGGCTTCTAAGACTTTAGTCTTAGATTCTTCTTTAGATAAGCCAGATACATCTATATCTTGTACTCTGACACCTTTTATCATGTTTGGGTTGTTTATATTAACAAAGGAGAATATTGTAGATAGCACAAATAAAACTAATAATGAAACTACAGCAATTGTACCACCATAAATTCTTCTTTTTCTTGCTTCTTCACTGTTCTTCATAAGTTCGTTTTTCTTAATCTTAGCAAGTTGTTTTGCTTCTTTTTTCTCTTCTTTTTCAGGCGTAGCTATCTCAACGACTTTAGTTTTTTCTTCCTTTTTCTTTTTCTCTTTTTTCTTCTTTTCTTTCTTATCTTCTTTTTTAGGTTCTTCTACCCTGTCAGATTCTACAGGACCAGCCTTCATGATTGGTTCTATATTTTGGTAGAATTTTTCCTTTTGTTTTGCTTCATGTTTTAGTCTTGCTTCTTCGTCTTGTTTTTGTTTTATTTCATTTTCTAATCTTTTTAATTCCTCATTTACTTGCCTTGCTAGGTCTTTTTGAGAAATTACTTCAATTTTTTCTTCTGCCTCATTTTCTTCTACATTTTCCATTGGCTTTTCATCACTAACTTTTGTAACGATTTGAACTGGTTTAGTAGCGTAATTTTTCTTGGCTGAAGACTTGTTCTTTTTCTTCTTTTTTGCTGACATTTTGCACCTTCCCCAATTTTATCAACTTAAATCTTATCATATAAAAAAGTATTATGCAATATTAATATATCATGGTTTTATTAAAATTATTTTACTACTAGACAATATTAAAAATTATTGATAGAATGAACTTGCAAAAGATAAAATTTAGAAATGAGGTTTAAGAAAAATGATTGGAAATATGATTTCAAAAATTAGAAAAGAAAAGGGTGTTACTAAAACTAAACTTGCTAATATTACTGAAATCAATATAGGACACTTAACTCACATCGAAAAGGGAGAAAGGAATCCTAGTCACAAGGCTTTAAAATCAATTTGCTCAGCTTTAAACATTCCTTACTCACAACTATTTTATACTTATGATAAAAAATTAACAGAAGATCAAAAAATGTATGATTACTTGGATTATGTTTCATATAATACAATCCCAGCTGTCACAAAAATCGATGAATATATTCCATGTCCAGCACAATTTCCAAATGCAAATTTCGCATACAAGATGCCAGATAATTCAATGGCACCGCTTCTAAAACAAGATCAATATGTTTTTGTTGAAATCAATGGCTTGATTAACAACAAGGAAATTGGATTCTTCATCTTAAATGGAGAATATCTATTTAGACGTCTTCTTTATAAAAGAGGTAAGCTTGTGTTAAAAGCTGAAGACGAAAACATCAAGGATGTCGTTATTTCAAATCAAGACGATTTCAAGATTATCGGAAAAGTTTATATCTAATTTTACTATACGTTTACAAATGTAAATTTTCTGTAAAAACTAAAGGTTATGTATTGCACTTGACAAATTCAATATATATAATATTTTTAGTGACAACATAAGAGGAGTTTTTAATGGAGTTAGTTAAAAATATATTTTTTAATACAGATAAATTAACAGCAAACAGTATGGTTAAAATTTCTTATACAGGAAAATTTTTCCAAGATGGATCTAAAGAAGTCCACATTCATTATGGTTTTGGTAATGAATGGGAAAACGTTCAAGATGTTGAAATGACTAAGACAGAGCTTGGCTTTCAAATAGAAGTTTTACTTCTTGATAAGAATACTTTTAACTTTTGCTTAAAAAATGAAAAAGACGAATGGGATAACAATGACGGAAAGAATTTTGTCTTTGTAATCGAGAAGCCAGAAACCTCTCTTGTCGTTGTAGATGATGAATTTGTTCTACCTACTAGATCTAATCATCTAAGAAGGGGTTATTTAATGAGCAAAAAAATCAGAATTGCAATATATAAAATGCTTATATATATTCCAAGACTGATATCAGGTAACTATAAAAGGAAAAAATATAATGATGAATAAAAAAAAGAACTTCACTTTAGTGAAGTTCTTTTCTTTTTATTAATAAATAACTAAACCACCATTTAACGATATTACTTGTCCAGTTGTAAATTCATCTTCTAATAGCCATTTTATACATCTTGCTATATCAAGTCCTGTTCCAATTCTTTGTAAAGGCGTCTCATATTTTAATTCTTCTCTTTCTTCTTCTGTTAAGAAAGCATTCATTTGTGTGTCTATAAATCCTGGTGCTATAGAATTAACTCTAATATTGCATGGTCCAAGCTCTTTTGCTAAAGATTTTGTTAATGAATCAATAGCTCCTTTTGTTGCAGAATACATTGGATAACATGAAGCACCAACAATTCCGTCAATCGAAGACATGTTTATAATAAGTCCTTTTCTGTTTGATATCATGTTTGGCATTACTTCTTGAGTCATACAATAGACTGAATATAGATTTGTTCTAATTATCTTTTCGAAATCTTCATCTGTAATATCTTGAAACATTTTTCTTTGATCTATTCCTGCATTATTAACAAGAACATCAATCTTACCATATTTTTCTAAAGTATATTTAACTAAAGCTTGAACTTCTTCTCTTTTAGTTACATCTGCTTTAAATATATCAATGTTTTTAGATTCTTCTTTTAAGCTTTCCGCTTGTTCTTTGCTTTTATTATAATTTGCAACAACTATATTATCTTTAGATAATAATTTTGCAATTTCTCTTCCTATTCCTCGTGATGCCCCAGTTACTATAACAACTTTTTTATTTTCCATATTAACACCTCTCAATGCTTATATTTTACTACTTTTTAGCCGTTTTGTAAACAATAAAAAAATCTCAAGTTTCCTTGAGATTTTCTGGAGCCACTTGTCCGAATCGAACGGACGACCTACTGATTACAAGTCAGTTGCTCTACCAGCTGAGCTAAAGTGGCATATTAAATTGGTGACCCCTACGGGAATCGAACCCATGTCTCCGCCGTGAAAGGGCGATGTCTTAACCGCTTGACCAAGGGGCCATAAAGAATATCCGAGGATATTCTTGGTGAGCTATCCGCGACTCGAACGCGGGACAACTTGATTAAAAGTCAAGTGCTCTACCACCTGAGCTAATAGCCCATACAGCCATTTTCGGCAGTCGTCTGAAAAACAACTGCTCCCTTATAATACTATATTTTTTCGCATATGTCAACACTTTTTTGAATTTTTTTAGATTTTTTTATCTTTTACTTCTTTTTTTAAAAGACCTTATTTTTAAATGATTTTTAAAGAATTAGTTTACACGGGCAAAATATTCTTTTAAAATAAACTGAGCGCCCCCCTTAGAGCGCCCAGTTTACCAAGGTTATTTAGTTATGCATCCGCTAGAGTAAGCATATCTTTTTTTACCGCCTCTAGTTTTTCTTCTGCATCTTTAAGATCTTGACCTTTTACACCGAAATAGAACTTGATTTTTGGTTCTGTTCCAGAAGGTCTTACACAACACCATGCATTATCTTCTAGATCATAGTAGATAACATTTGATGTTGGAAGGTTTGTTGGAGTATACTTTTTAGTTTTAGTATCTAAAATTGTACCTTCACTATAATCTCTTACTTTTGTAACTTTATATTTACCAAGTTTCTTTGGTGGATTCTTTCTAATGCTTTCAAGTATTTCTTTCATCTTAATTGCTCCATCAGCACCTTTTAATGTAACTGATGAAATTGATTCTTTATAGTATCCATATTTTTTATAGATTTCCATCATCTGATCCCATAAAGTTAATCCTTTTTCTTTGTAGTATGCTGCAGCTTCACAAAGAAGCATTACTGCTACAATTCCGTCTTTATCTCTTGCATGTGTTCCAACTAAGCATCCATAACTTTCTTCAAATCCAAACATATATTCATTAGAACCTGATTCTTCAAATTCTCTAATCTTTTCACCAATATATTTGAATCCTGTAAGTACTTCTATAAACTCTAATTTATATTCTGCAGCGATTGCATTTGCTAAGTTTGATGAAACTATTGTTGTAACTAGTGCTCCATTCTTTGGAATAGCTTTTCTTGCTTTTCTTTGTGAAAGAATATATTCAGCGATTAGAAGGCCTGACATATTTCCTGTAAATATTTTATATTCACCAGTCTTACTATCTTTAGCAAGAACACCAAGTCTATCTGCATCTGGATCATTTGCAAGAACAACATCTGCTCCAACCTTATCTGCAAGTTTAAGTGCCATATCAAAAGTTTTAACATCTTCTGGATTTGGATAATCAACTGTTGGGAAGTTTCCGTTTGGAAGTTCTTGTTCTGGTACAACATAAACATTATCAAATCCTAGTTTTTCTAGTATAGTTTGAACTGGTATATTACCTGTTCCATGAAGTGGTGTATAAACAATATTTAAATCATGTTGTTTTTTGATTACATCTGGATTTAATACTTGTTTCATTGCTGCTCTATAATATAGATTATCTAATGCTTTTCCAACTTCCATATATAGTTTTTGTTTCAAAGCTTCGTCTTTAGTCATGCTTCTAATTAAAGAGAACTCTTTGACTTTATTAACTTCTTGGATAATTCCATCTGCCTGTGGTGAAACTATTTGTGCTCCATCATCCCAGTATACTTTATATCCATTATATTCTGCTGGATTATGGCTAGCTGTTATTACAACACCTGCTGTGCATCCTAGTTCTCTTACGGCAAATGAAAGCTCTGGAACTGGTCTTAGGCTATCAAACAGATATGTTTTAATTCCATTAGCGTTTAAGCAAAGTGCTGTAGCTTCAGCAAATTCTCTTGACATGTTTCTTGAGTCATATGCTATTGCAACACCTTTTGCTTCTGTACCACATCTTACGATGTAATTTGCCAAACCTTGAGTTGCTTTAGTAACTGTATAAACATTCATTCTGTTTGTACCATTACCAATAACCCCTCTCATTCCAGCTGTACCAAATTCTAAGTCTTTATAAAATCTGTCTTTTATTTCTTCTTCATTACCTGCAATAGATAAAAGTTCTTTTCTTGTTTCTTCATCAAATAAAGTATTTGTTGTCCAGTCTTTATATCTCTTTGTATATTCAACTTTATTTAAATAATCTTTGTATAATTTTCTTGCTGTATCAGGGCTATCTTGTCCTTCTGCATTTTTAATTGGAGCAAATTCTTCCTCCCTCTTTACTCTTAATACAACAACATCATCAAACATCTCATATGAATCAAATATGAATGTCTCAAATTTATATGCGTTTTCTTTTGTTGCTTTAACAACATTTCCTTTTTCATCAATATAATTTGCTTTCTTTAAAGCTGTATGGTATGGAAGCTTAAGTTCGCAAACTCTTTCTAATCCTTTGATGTTATATAAGTGGAAAATAGCGTTTGCATCACCATATACTAAAGATCCATAATCATCTCTTAAATGTGCCATCTGATCTGATATTTCAGTGTATTCAACAACACCTACTTTTTTGTTTTTTCTGCAGAAAACACCAACCTTTTCTTTTGGATTTGTTTTCTCTATTGATTTAACAGCACCAAGAACTTTTTGTTCAATTGACATACCAATTAGTATTGGATCTACAGGTTTTACTAATACGTTATCTACACCATTGATAAATACCCATTCGATACCATTATCTTTCATTTCATCAATGATTCCATTTTTTTCTAAAGCTTCTAAAACACCACCGTGTCCATTAGCTCCTTCTTTTATTAATCCACTTTCATCAACTAATATCTTTCCATCTAGTCCAATCATAGGAAGCTCGCCTTGTGTAAAGAACACAATGTCTTCTTCTGGATATCCAAAGTTATTGTTTTGTCTAAAGAATCTAATTGTTGCATCGTTGTTTTCTTTGCTTGTCATGATATACCATGGAATAATTGTGTCATACTTCTTCCATGCTTCTTTTAGTGTATCGCATAATGCTTCAAAAATAGATTTGTTTGTTGCTTTATCAAATATAAATGTTCCTTTTGGTCCTGAATGTCCAAGTCTTGTACCTTGTCCACCAGCCATAGTAACTGCTGCTAATTTTCCATATTTGATTGCTTCAATACCTTTTTTCTCGTAGTTATTTCTTTCATTTGTTGTTAATTTTGATTTATCAACATGTTCGATTGGTTCAATCGTAACTTGTCCTAAATCAACTGGATGTTGGGCTTGCTTATAAAGTCTTTTCATTAAATCAAAATCAATGTTATCGATTTGATCTAACAATTTTTCTTTGTCTTCATCAGATAATTCGTTGTATTTAATCAACAAATGTTCTTGATGATATTTTTTAAGTTTGCTCTTAATATCTGACAATCTGTCCGCCATTTTGTACTCCTTTCGGCTCTAACCTTCTTTGGTTAAATTCCCATATACTCTACTTGTAAATAATTTATATCAAATGATTTTTTTAGTCAACTATTGACAAAGTCAAAAAACCATCTTCTCATAGTTGCACTTTATTTTATCTCCGTGATTTTTATGTATTAGTTTTTTGTCTTTTATGTGAATTCTAGATCAAGATTTTTACATTATATTTATATAAGTATAGTTTATGTTAATTTTCTCTTGTAAATATTTATTTTTTGTGATATATTCCTTATTGAGTGAATTTTCGCTCAATTGACTAAGAGTATGGGGGTATTAATTTGGAAAAACTAATTATCACAGGAGGAACACCTTTAAAAGGTGAAGTTGTTATAAGCGGCGCTAAAAATGCTGCTGTCGCAATCATTCCTGCAACACTATTAATTAATGGCGTATGTAGAATTGATAATTTACCAAATATTAGTGATGTAAAATTATATTGTAATATATTAGAAAACATGGGAGCTAAAATTGAATGGATTAATGAACATGAAATTACAATTGACACAAGAAAAATTGATCCACATAAAGTTCCTCTTGAAGACACAAGAAAATTTAGAGCATCTTACTATTTACTAGGAGCTTTACTTGGTAGATGTAAATTTGCTGAGGTTAGTTCTCCGGGCGGTTGCAACATTGGTTCTAGACCAATTGATTTACATATAAAATCTTTTGAAGCACTTGGTGCTAATGTTGAAGTTGCTAATGGAAAAATAACAGCCACAGCTAAAAAATTAAAAGGAACAAATATATATATGGACGTTGTTTCTGTTGGAGCAACTATCAATGCTATGCTTGCTGCAGTTTTAGCAGAAGGCACAACAATTATTGATAATGCTGCAAAGGAACCACATATCGTTGACGTTGCAAACTTTTTAAACACTATGGGAGCTGATATCCGTGGTGCTGGTACTGATATGATTAAAGTTAACGGTGTTAAAGAATTAAGAGGGAACTCAACATATAGCGTTGTTCCAGATCAAATTGAAGCAGGCACATTTATGATTGCAGCTATCGCATCTAAAGGTGATATACAAATCAAAAACTGTATTACTAAGCACTTAGAATCAATTATAGCTAAAATCGAAGAAGTTGGTGGAAATGTTGATGCTAATGGAGACCACTTAAGAGTTTGGTATACTAAAAAGACTCATAGAGCAAATATCAAAACATTACCTTATCCTGGTTTTCCTACAGATCTTCAACCACAAATGGGTGTACTTCTTTCAATATCTGAAGGAACAAGTATTATAAACGAAGGTATTTGGGAATCAAGATTCCAATATACACAAGAGCTTAATAAGATGGGAGCTCAAATTACCGCCAATGGTAAACAAGCTGTATTTGAAGGAGTTAAAAAGCTAACAGGCGCTCCTGTTACAGCAACAGACTTAAGAGCTGGTGCAGCACTAATCATTGCAGGTTGTATAGCAAGCGGTAGAACAGAAATATATAACCTAAATCATATTGATCGTGGTTATGAAAATATAGAAGAAAAATTTAGAAAACTTGGAGCTAAAATCCAAAGAGTAGACGAAGAAGAATAGGAGCTTAATTAATGTTAAATTTTTGCAGTTTATATAGTGGCAGCTCTGGAAATAGTTTATTTGTTAGTTCTAAAGGAACACGCATCTTAGTAGATAGCGGACCAAGTTGTAAAAAAATATGTGAAGGATTAGCATCAATTAATTCATCTATCGAAAAAATTGATGCTATTTTAATTACTCATGAACATTCTGATCATATTAATAGCTTGGGAATGGTTTCTAGCAAATTTGATATTCCAGTATATGCAAATTTGGAAACATGGAATGCAATGGGAAAACAAAAAGAAAAGATTGATGAATCTAATATCAATATTTTTGAAATAGGTAAAGATTTTGAAATTGGTGATTTAATCATACATCCTTTTTCAATTCCTCATGATGCAGCAAACCCTTGTGGGTTTAGTATTCACAATGGAAAGAAAAAACTTTCTATTGCAACAGATTTAGGCCATGTCACAGATGATATTTTAAAAGAATTAGAAGATAGTTCTTTTGTACTATTAGAATCAAATTACGATCCAGATATTTTAAAAGTATCTAGATATCCAATGATGCTAAAAAGAAGAATAGATGGTCCAAACGGACACTTATCAAATATTTCAGCAGGAAAAACAGTTTCTTATTTAATGCAAAAGGATTTGAAACAAGTTATGCTTGGTCACTTAAGCCAAGAAAACAATTTTCCTGAACTAGCATATCAAACAGTTGCAGAAGAATTGATGAATTCTAATGCTGATATAAATACAATTAAAATTGATGTTGCTAGTAGAACAACACCTAGTAAAATTATTAAAATATAGGAGATTTATATGAAAGATTTAGGTTTTTCACATTTAGCATCTTTATCAAACCCTCAAATAATTACAGGAATTAAAGATGAAAGCTTAGTATTTAATTGTAATTATGTAAGTCGTTCTAGACTGCTTAGGTTTTTCTATTATTCCTTAATATACTGGTTTTTTATTTGGGGAGCATACTATTTTGAAGGAATAGGTAATTTATTTGGTTACTCTAATTTTACCGCATTTAGCTTTTTCTTCTTGATTTATGCTTTGTTTACACTTTTTTCATATTTATCTAACATATATAAAATTAGTTTTGGAAAAAACATTATTATAATTAAATCCTCTTTTGGAGTAAAAAATATTCTATCTGTTTCTAAAAGGCCAGAAATCTACTTTCACAGAAGGCCAAAAGAGACTCGTAGAGAGCCAGAATATAAAAGATGGGTTTTGATATTTTCTCAAGGAGAATTCTATATTGAGCTTCCTTCTTGTAGCCTAGATCCAAATTCTATTGATAAATTATTTGGGAATTTTGATTTAACCTATTCATATGAAAAAGCCGTTGAAAAGACAGATACTATAGGAACGGTTGATACAGAAGTAGAATATGATGATAGTAGAAAATTTAAAGGAAAAACTTTTGAGGTAAGAGGTGTTAAAGAAAGAGGTAGCAAATTAATAATCTATCGTTCCTTAGGTATAGTTCACTTCATGACATTATTGTTTGTTTTTTCAATAATAGTTGATTTGTTTATTTTTTATAAATTCATTACCGGAGACGAATATATAATGGCCATTTTTAATGCAATGCTTTTAATACAAATTGCGATGATTACATTTATTATTTGTTATAAAAATGCTTCTATGTTAAAAGTGGAATATAGTGAACATTCTTTTAAAATCAATAAGCACTTATATGATTTAGACAGAGGCGAAGTTTATTTACATGTTGACGGACCAGAAATGCTTTATGGTTCTTACTGTTTTAAAATTCGTATTATACACGGAAATACAACTTCTCTAGCTGCAACAGTCCCTAGCAATCGAGTGGACTGTATAGAATCACTTTTAAGTGGATTAAGATATATAATTCAAGTAAATTAAAAAAGGAAACAATTTTTAATTGTTTCCTTTTTATTTGTCTATAAAATACTGATATATTTTGTTTTTGTCTGTCTTTCTATCTTTTGCAATCTTTTTAATAATATCTTTTTTGGATAATCCTTCTTCTTCATATTTTTTATAATGTTCTTCTAAAGAAAGATTATTTAGGTCTTCTAGTTCTTTATCTTTTTTAGTAATTATGCTTCCTTCTACTAAAACAACATATTCTCCCCTGGTATCCCCAATTTCTTCACTAATTGTTGATAATTCTCCTCTAATAAACTCTTCATGAATCTTTGTTATTTCTCTTGCAAGTACAACTTTTCTGTTTCCTAGTATTTCTTGCATTGATTTTAATGATTCTTTTAATTTATGAGGTGCTTCGTAAAATACAAGTGTTCTTGATTCATATTTCAATTCTTCAAGTTTTTCTTTTCTCTCTTTAGCATTTGCTGATAAGAAACCCACAAATGTAAATTCCCTAGTTGATAGTCCTGATGTTATGAGGGCATTTATCATAGCACAAGCTCCTGGAATTGGTATTACTTCTATCCCTTTCTCAATTGCTTTTTTTACTATTACTTCACCCGGATCTGAAATACCAGGTGTGCCAGCATCAGAGACTAATGCAACATTTTGATTTTCCTTAATTATCTTATCTAATAATACATCACTTTTTGTATTTTCAATTTCTTTATAATAACTAATAAGAGGTTTAGATATTTCAAAGTGATTTAATAATCCTAAAGTATGTCTTGTATCTTCAGCAGCTATTAAATCTACTTCTTTAAGTACATTTAAAGCCCTTATAGTTATATCATCTAAATTTCCTATTGGTGTTGCTACTAAATATAATTTTCCACTCATTTATTTCTCCAATTCCATATTATAAATTTTAAATATTTCTTTTGTATATGTACCATCCTCATTATAAATAATTAATGGATCTAATACTTTTATTTCTTCTCCAGCTCCTTTTACTGCCTTTATTAAAAGTAAATTTGGAGCTTTTCCAACATATGGACTTATGAATCTAACTATTTTAGGCTCAATTTTATATGTTCTCATTAAAGAAAAAATATCTATCATTCTATCTACTCTATTTACCATATAAAGCTCACCATTTGGTTTTAACATCTTTTGTGAAATCGCAATAATGTCTTCTAAATTACATTCAACCTCATGTCTTGCAATAAGCTTAGACTTTTCTTCATTTTGAGCTCCTGTTCCAAGTTTCATATATGGCGGGTTCGTAATAATTACATCTATCTCATTTTTAGGAAGAACCTCAAAAATATCTTTAATATTTTTATTTATTATTTCTATTTTATCCTCTAGATTATTTAGCCTAACACTTCTTTGAGACATCTCGGCTACATCTTCTTGAACTTCTACTCCATAGAATTTTGAAGCTTTGCTTTTCCTAGCAAGTAAAATTGATAGTATTCCTGTTCCAGAACCAATATCGACAACTTTAGATCCTGCTTTAATGTCTTTAGCAAAATCTGAAAGAAGAATGCTATCTATTCCAAAACAAAATCCATTTTTGTTTTGAATTATTCTCAAATCTTCGAAACCTAAATCGTCTAATCTCTCATTTTCTTTTAATATATCTTCCATATTATCCTTCCTAAAATAAATCTCGATACAATCTATATTATACAACGATTCTAGGATTTTGTAAAATTTCTTATTATATATGTAGATTTTTTACTATTTTTACAACTTCTAGAGGTATTTTTCGTTGATTTTTGAATATTTTTATGATATAATGCCGAGGTGAAATATGATATTTGAGGTATTTTTATTATGAATGAAAATAATAAAACTTACTCAAAAGATAAAAGTATTGTAAAGAAACCAATAATAAGAGAGCTTTGGCCAGGTGTATTTTCAATTCTTGGATGTGTTCTAAGTATTGCTATACTAACCTTGCTTGTTGTTAAAGCCACCCATTATTTAGCAATTCATGTTATTACTTATTCAATATATGGCGCATCAATAGTTTTACTATTCCTTTTTCACGCCTTATATTTCTTTATAAGTAAAAACAAAAAAGAAATCGTGACTTTAAAGAAATTTACTCGAATTACTGGTTATTTTTATGTAGTAGGATTATTTATTCCTTATATGCTATGTTTCATAGGTGGTGCTTGGGGCTGGTCAATTTTTGGCGTAATTACACTTCTTGGACTATTAGGGATTATTTTTTCTAGTATTTGGATTAAATGGCCTTTAGCTTTAAGAATTGTATACATTTCTCTTTTTGTACCTGCTATAGGCATAGCTATAGGTTTGGTTGTTAATAAATTCTATTGTTTAGAAGAAATAAACTTATTTAGTTTAGAAATGTTTCTATTTTTATTTACTATCTTGCTAAGATACTTTGAAAAACCAGACTATAGATTCTTTTCATATAAGACTATAGCTGTATTTCTAACTATTCTTCTAAATATTTCAAATTTCATGATTCTTTATGAATACTTTGACTAAAAAAAGAGGTTGTTTAAATGAAAAATAATATTTATCACGTTGGTCTAGATATCGGATCAACAACTGTTAAAATAGTAATTTTAGATGAAGAACTAAAAACAGTATATTCAACATATACTAGACACTTTTCAGATACAAAATCAACATTAATTGATGTTCTATCTAAATTTATTAAAGACTATCCAAACTCAAAATTTACCCTTGCTTTAACAGGATCTGGAGCACTTGATATTTCTAAAATGTTAGGTGTTACTTTCATCCAAGAAGTTATTTCTTGTAAAAGCGCTGTTGAGCACTATATTCCACAAACAGATGTTGTAATTGAGCTTGGTGGTGAAGATGCTAAGATTATATATTTTAAGAAATCCATTGAACAAAGAATGAATGGTACTTGTGCTGGTGGTACAGGTGCATTCTTAGATCAAATGGCAAGTCTTTTAAATACAGACCCAGATGGTCTTAATGAACTTGCTAAAGGATTTGAAACAATATACCCTATAGCTTCTCGTTGTGGGGTTTTTGCTAAAACTGACGTTCAACCACTTCTAAACGAAGGTGCTAGAAAAGAAGATATTGCTGCATCTATTTATCAAGCAGTTGTTAACCAAACAATTAGTGGTTTGGCTCAAGGCCGTCCAATTAGAGGAAAAGTAGCTTTCTTAGGTGGACCACTTACATACCAACCAGAATTAAGAAACAGATTTATAGATACATTAAACTTAAAAGATGAAGATATTTTGGTACCAGAAAACCCTCATCTTTTTGTTGCCGTTGGTGCTGCTCTTGCATCACTAGAAACAGAAATGATTACAACCAAAGAACTTGATAAAAAGTTAGAGGCATTTAAAAAAGCTAAATATGTTCAAGGTGGAACATTAGATCCTCTATTTAAAGATAAAAAAGAATACGAAGAATTCAAGAAAAGACATGAATCTCATCAAGTAAAAAAAGTAGACCTAAAAACATATAAAGGAAATGCATATGTTGGTATCGATGCTGGTTCTACAACAACAAAAATCGTATTAATTGATGATGAAGGATCTCTTCTATATTCTCTATATGAAAACAATAAAGGTAACCCTTTAAAGAGTGTTATGAGCATGCTTAAGAAGATGTATAAAGAACTTCCTAAAGATGTTAAACTACGTTTTAGCGGTGTTACCGGTTATGGTGAAAAATTAATTCAAACTGCGCTTAATGTAGATTTAAATGAGATAGAAACAATCTCTCATTATACTGCAGCTAAAGAGTTTATGCCTAACGTTACTAGTATCATTGATATTGGTGGCCAAGACATGAAATATATAAAATTAAAAAATGAAGCTATTGATAACATTATGCTTAACGAAGCTTGTTCATCAGGATGTGGTTCTTTTATAGAAACATTTGCTAAGAGTTTAAATCTTCCTATAGAAGATTTCGTAAAAGAAGCGCTAAATGCTAAAACTCCTGTTGATTTAGGTTCTAGATGTACAGTATTTATGAACTCTAAAATAAAACAAGCTCAAAAAGAAGGATATTCTGTTGGAGATATCTCTGCAGGTCTTTCAATCTCAGTTATCAAGAATGCTATTCAAAAAGTTATGAAAGTAAGAGATGTTAAAACACTTGGAGATCACATTGTTGTTCAAGGTGGAACATTCTATAACGATGCTGTATTAAGAGCATTTGAGTTAATTGTTGGAAAAGATGTAATAAGACCAGATATTGCAGGTCTAATGGGAGCTTATGGTGTTGCACTTCTTGCTAAAGAGCAATATTATTCTAATTTAGATATGGAATATACAACTACTCTTATGACAGCGGAAGAAATTGATAACTTAAAGATTAAAGTAACTCACGCAAGATGTCAAAGATGTGAAAACCATTGCTTACTTACAATAAACCTTTTTGAAAATGGTAAAAGATTTATTTCAGGAAACAGATGTGAAAAAGGTGCTGGTAATGAAAATACTACAAAGAATTTACCTAACCTTTATAAATATAAATACGATAGACTATTTAGTTATGATCCGCTTCCAATAGAAGCTGCCCCACGTGGCACAATCGGTATTCCAAGAGTTCTTAACATGTATGAAGATTATCCATTCTGGTTTACCTTCCTTTCTAATCTTGGTTTCAGAGTAATAGTTTCTGAAAAGAGTAATAGAAAGACTTACGAAAAAGGTATGGAATCAATGCCATCTGAATCAGTTTGCTATCCAGCAAAACTTGCGCATGGTCATATTATGAGCCTTTTAGAGCAAGGAATAACCACTATATTCTATCCATGTATTCCATACAACAGAAAAGAGTATAAAACAGCAGACAATCATTACAATTGTCCAATCGTTATTTCATACTCAGAAGTTATTAAAAATAACATTGAAGAATTAAATGATCCTAAAATTAAATATTTAAATCCATTCTTGCCAATAGATGACATCAAAAACTTAGTTGAAGTTATTTATAAGGATCCTGCTTTTAAGGAATATAACTTCACTAGAAAAGAATTAAAAATTGCTGCTGAACGTGCAGAATTTGAATACCAACACTTTAAGTCAGATGTTAGAAAAAAAGGTAAAGAAGTTATTAAATACATAAAAGATAACAATTTAAGAGGTATCGTTTTAGCGGGTCGTCCATACCACGTTGATCCAGAAGTAAACCATGGTATAGATACATTAATTACTTCACTTGGTCTATGTGTACTCACTGAAGATAGTGTTACAGAACCAGAAAGAGGAAATACAAAAAATCTAAGAGTTGTTAATCAATGGGTGTTCCACTCTAGATTATATGCTGCCGCTGAATTTGTTGGTAAGCACGACTTCTTAGAAATGATTCAATTAAATTCTTTTGGTTGTGGTGTTGATGCTGTTACAACAGATCAAGTTGAAGAAATCTTAAAGAGTTATAACAACATGTATACACTTATCAAAATTGATGAAGTTAACAACTTAGGTGCTATTAGAATTAGGGTTCGTTCTCTTCTTGCTAGTATGAACAAACGTATTAAACAAAAATCATTGGAAAGAAAAGATCCAAGCTTTGGTGATTACGAAATTAAGAAAACCGTTTATACTAAGAAAATGAGAGATGATAAATATACAATACTATGTCCACAACTTGCCCCTATTCATTTTGAACTTATTGTTGAAGCAGTTCGTTCTTGTGGCTATAATGTTGAACTATTAAGAGACTGTGATATGACAACTGTAGAAACTGGTTTAAGATATGTTAATAACGATGCTTGTTACCCATCTATTCTTACAACTGGTCAAATGATACAAGCACTTCAATCAGGAAAATATGATTTAAATAAAACAGCACTTATAATGTCTCAAACAGGTGGTGGATGTAGAGCAACAAACTACATTGGATTCATCAGGAAAGCATTAAAAGATGCGGGATTTGAAAACATACCAGTTATTTCGTTTAACGTTGTTGGTATGGAAAAATCAGCTTTTAGAATTTCTCTTCCTATGGCTAGAAAACTTATGAAAGCAGTTATATATGGAGACTTGCTTCAAAAGATGCTTTATAAAAACAGAGTATATGAAATAAACAAAGGTGAAACTCAAAAAGTATATCAAAAATGGATGAATAAATGTTTAAAACTAGTTAGAAAATCAACAAAAGCAGAGTTCAAACAATCAATCTATGATATGGTTGAAGACTTTGAAAAAATTGAAATAGATACTAGTGTAGAAAGGCCAAAAGTTGGTATAGTTGGTGAAATTCTAATCAAATATCATCCATATGGAAATAACTTTGTTGTTGATGTATTAGAAAGAGAAGGTGCAGAAGTTATTGCTCCAGACTTTATGGGATTCGTAAAATTTGTTGCAACTCACAAAATAACTAATAATATGCTTTTAAATAGAGATAGAACTTTAGCAAACATCTTTAGAACAGCATTATCATTAATAGATACTATTGAAAAAGATAGCAAAGATGCTTTATCTAAATCTAAAAAGAATTACTTGCTTCCAGCAAATATCTTTGATTTGGAAAAGAATGTAAAAGATATCTTATCAATTGGTAATCAGACTGGTGAAGGATGGTTCTTAACTGCAGAGATGGTTGAATATATTGAAAGCGGTATACCAAATATCATATGTGTGCAACCATTTGCTTGTCTTCCTAACCACGTTGTTGGTAAAGGCGTTATAAAAGCAATAAGGGAAAAATATCCAATGGCTAATATTTCTCCCGTAGATTACGATCCTGGTGCGAGTGAGACTAACCAGGCAAATAGAATCAAACTTTTAACAACTGTTGCTAAGGATAATTTGAAAAAAGCAAAAAATGAAAAATAGAAAAAATTAAAGAGAAATTATAAAATAATTTCTCTTTTTTTATGTTTTTATTTTAAAAATTTTTTTGAAAATGATTTTTTTATTTTTTTGATTTTCATTTTTTATATTTTTGCTTTTAATAGTTTTTAAATTTATTATTTAAAAAAGACCTTCTAAAAGGGTCTTTTTTTATGGGGTTGCTATTTTGAGATTTCCTTTGGGCTGCAGTAACTTCGAGGTAAGATTTATTCAAATATTATTTATATTTTCATGATCTTTTTAAAAAATATTCTCTTATTAATAATAAATATTATTAAAAGAAAAATAAATAATTATAAATATTAAAAATCCTTTTTTAAAAACCGCTCCTATTTATTGTCTTTTTGGTTTTGTTTTTAAGAATATTTTTACCTGCCTTCTTTTTTATTATTTTCTTCCCTACTTTTTTAAAATAAAAAAAGAATCTGCTTTATAGCAAATTCTTTTGGCGGAGATTGAGGGATTTGAACCCTCGCGGCCACTTACGCAACCCTAACGGTTTAGCAAACCGTCCCCTTCAACCACTTGGGTAAATCTCCAAATTGTTGAACTTCTTAAGTTTTTATAAAAAAATAGATGGAAGCTTTATAGCTTCCATCGTATTGGCGGAGAGGGTGGGATTCGAACCCACGGTAGGCTACAAACCTACGCCAATTTTCAAGACTGGTGCCATAAACCAACTCGACCACCTCTCCATAATGGGTGCTACGACTAGCAACATAGATATGATAGCACATTTTTAAGTGTTTTGTCAACACATTTTTCTTTTTTTGTAAGGTTTTTCAAGCAAAAAAAGAAATGATTTTCATCATTTCTTTTGAATTATTTCTGGTTTTTTTGTTTTAGTATAAAACTTCATTTTTTGATCTGCTATATCTATTGCATATCTTTCTTCATCGGAAAGAACATATGAGCTCTCCCCTTTCTTTACTGGCTTTGAATATATATTAGATGACTCTGAACCATATAAACCATTAAGCACTACACCATTATCATTTCTATCTAAAAGCGCTAGTGCAAAACTTAGGTCGCTTCCTACATCTTTAAAAGCATTAAATCTAACTAGTCCTACTTTTTGAATACATGAATCTAAATCATTATCAAGTTTAATATAATAATTTTCGATTTCCTTGTTTTCTTTGCTAATTCTTTCAACTTCTTTTAAATAGTTTCTTAGCATTTCATCTAAATTATTTCCACTTCCTAGTTTCTTCATTAAACTTCTATGTTTTATTGTACTTACTATTGTAATTATTAGATTAACCAATAATAAAACAATTAAAACAATATTTATAATAAAAGAAACTAATAAGTAATTATCTGTTCTAAGATATTCTATTAGATTTTCCATTTATCCACATCCTTATTTTAATAATCCCAAGATTCTTTCTAGATCATCATTTGAATTATACGAAATAATAATTTTTCCACGTTTTTCTCCAGCATCTAATTTAACCTTTGTTCCAAAGAATCCTTGGAATGTATTTTCAATGTCTCTATAAATTGGTAAGAATCTCTCTTGTTTCTTCTTAGTTGTTTTCTTTGCAACTCTAGTTTTCTTTTCAGCTTCTCTTACTGAATCTCCTGATTCAATAATGTATTTTGCCATTTCATACTGTCTTTCTGGATCTTCAACAGCCATTAATGTTTTACAATGACCTTCTGTTAATTTTCCATCTAATGCAAATTGAATTACTCTATCGTCTAGGTTTAATATTCTTACAGTATTTGCAATACTACTTCTGCTCTTTCCTAATTTATCTGCAACCATTTGTTGTGTTAGGTTGTAGTCTGTCATTAATTCTTTGATTCCTCTTGCCTTTTCAATAGGATTTAAATCTTCTCTTTGAATGTTTTCAATTAAAGATATTTCTTTATTTCTTTGTTCATTATCTTCCATTACTATAACAGGAATTTCAACTAAACCAGCTTTTTTTGCTGCTCTCCATCTTCTTTCTCCTGCTATTATTTCATAGAAGCTATCTTTTTTAGTTACAACTATTGGTTGTATAACACCATATTCTTTAATTGATTTTGATAATTCTTCTATTGATTCTTCGTCAAATTTCTTTCTTGCTTGTGCTTTATTTGGCTCTATTTCATTAATCTTTAAAGAACTAATTGTTTCTACCTTTTCTTCTTCTTCAATAATAGGTGTACTAAATAATGCATCTAATCCTTTTCCAAGTCCTGTCTTTTTAGCTGCCATCTATTTTTCCTCCTTTTTTTCATTATTTTTTAATATCTCTTTTGATAATTTTTCATAAGCTCTAGCACCTTTAGATTTCTCATCATACATTGTAATTGGCATTCCATAGCTTGGTGCTTCACTTAATTTAATGTTTCTTGGTATAACTGTTTTATATACTTTATCGTTAAAATACCTTTTAACTTCTTTAACAACTTGATTTGAAAGGTTTGTTCTAATGTCATACATTGTAAGAACAGCTCCTTCAATTTCTAAACCTTTATTTAGATGTTTTTTTACTAAATTAATTGTATTTAATAGTTGTCCTAATCCTTCTAATGCATAGAATTCACATTGTATAGGAATTAATACACTATCAGATGCTGTAAAAGCATTTAGTGTTATTAGTCCAAGTGATGGTGGACAATCTATAAAAATATAATCAAACTCCTCTTTTATTTCATCAAGTCTTTCTTTTAATCTTTGTTCTCTAGACATCAATGGAACCAGCTCTACTTCTGCTCCTGCAAGGTCCATGTTTGAAGGACAAACTTTAAGATTTTTAATTTCTGTTTCTTGAAGAGTCTCTTTTATGTCAACCTCGTTTATTAATACATCATAAAGTGAATTCTCTACATTTTTTTCTAATCCCAATCCACTTGAAGCATTTCCTTGAGGATCAGCATCAATCAACAAAACTTTTTTGTTCTTTTTTGCTATAATTGTTGCCACATTAATAGCGGTTGTTGTCTTTCCAACTCCACCTTTCTGATTGGCTATAGATATTACTTTACCCAAAGTCATCCCTCCTTTTTACATTGTATATAATATAAAAATTTTATTAATATGTCAATAAAAGAATAAAAAAAGATGTTTCATGAGAAACATCTTTATAGAATCGGTTCCTTGTTTGGCTTTCCGTTTTTTCTTGGATAATTTTTAGGTGTATTTTTCACCTTCTTAATAACTACTATATTTCTTTCATTATTTCCTTCTAATATATAGTTATCAACCTTTTCAAGTTCTCCTCCTAAAACAGAGATTGCTTTTTTTGCATTTTCAAGTTCAATATCAAAACTAGGACCTTTCATGCAAATTACCTTTCCTCCAACTTTAGTTAAAGGAAGCATATATTCTAGTAGTGTTGGAAGAGAAGCTACTGCTCTTGAAGTACATATTTCGTATTTTTCTCTATATGCTTTATCTTGTCCCATATCTTCTGCTCTTGAATGAATAATATCTATATTATTTATCTTAAGTTCTTCAGAAATACTTCTAATAACATTTAGCTTTTTATTAACTGCATCCATTAATGCAACTTTAACGTTGTTGGTAACAGCAATTGGAATTCCAGGGAAGCCTCCTCCTGTTCCAACATCAATAATAGATTCTTTTCCTTTTATATATTTGTTCATCAATAATGAATCAACAATATGTTTGATAAGGAATTCTTTTTCATCTGTTATTGCAGTTACGTTTATTTTTTCATTCCACTTTATTATTTCCTTCATATAATAATATAGAATGTCTGACTCTTTTTCTTCAATATTAATATCAAATTTTGAAAGCTGCTTATTTAGTTCTCTTCTAAATTCTTCTAACTCCATATTAATCCTTTTTATTCTTTCTTTGCTCTAAATATATTAATAGAACAGATATGTCTGCTGGAGATACTCCAGAAATTCTTGAAGCTTGTCCTATAGAATATGGTTTATATTTATTTAGCTTTTGTCTCGCTTCTAATCTTAATCCTTTTATCTTTTCATAATCTATATCTTCAGATAGTAGTTTCTTTTCTAGTTTCTTAAATCCTTCAACTTGTTTAAGTTGCATATTAATGTATCCTTCATACTTAACCATTATCTCAACTTCATTTTGAACTCTTTTATCAAGCTCTGGTCTTTCTTTATCTATCTCTGCTAAAGCTTTATAATTAAGCTCTGTTCTTTTTAATAACTCTGATAATTTAACGCCCGTATCTATTGGTGTTGTTCCCATCTTTTCTAAGAAGGCATTAACTTCTTTGGTTGGTCTTATATTAGTTGATTTGATTCTTTCGATTTCTTTTTCTATATCTTCTTTCTTCTTTAAGAAGTTCTTATATCTCTCGTCAGAAATTAGTCCAACTTCATGACCTATTTTGGTAAGTCTTAAGTCTGCATTATCTTGTCTTAATAATAATCTATACTCTGCTCTGGAAGTCATCATTCTGTATGGTTCACTAGTTGATTTTGTAACTATATCATCAATTAAAACACCTATATAAGCTTCTGATCTATCAAGTATAATTGGTTTTTTCTTGTCTAGTTTTCTTGCACAGTTAATACCAGCAATTAATCCTTGAGCTGCTGCTTCCTCATATCCTGATGTTCCATTTATTTGCCCTGCAAAGAACATTCCTGATATATTTTTAAGCTCTAATGAACTCTTAAGTTGTGATGGTTCTATACAGTCATATTCTATAGCATAAGCAGGTCTTGTAAATTCACAATGTTCTAATCCAGGAAGAGTTCTATACATTTCAAGTTGAACTTCTTCTGGAAGAGATGAACTCATACCTTGTATATACATTTCGTCTGTATCTAATCCTATTGGTTCAACAAATATTTGATGTCTTTCTTTGTCTGCAAATCTTACTACTTTATCTTCAATAGATGGACAATATCTGGGTCCTGTTCCATTTATTTGGCCAGCGTATAATGGAGAACGATGAAGATTCTTTCTAATAATTTCATGTGTCTTCTCATTAGTATATGTTAGCCAACATGGTACTTGATCAATCGTTGGAGATTCATCTTCAAAAGAAAATGCTTCTACATCTTTATCCCCTTCTTGTATTTCCATTTTTGAAAAATCTATACTTTTCTTATTTATTCTTGCAGGTGTACCTGTTTTAAATCTTTGAATTTCTATTCCTAAATCTTTTAATCTATCTGATAATTGATTTGCTGGGAAAACTCCATCTGGACCACTTTCAAAGTTTACTTCACCTATATGAATCTTTCCTTTTAAATATGTTCCAGTAGCAAATATTACCCCTTTAACTTTATATACAGCACCAATGTTTGTTGTAACAGAATCTACTTTCCCATTCTTTACTCCAACATCTATTATCTCTGCTTGTTTAATAAAAAGATTTTCTTGTCTTTCTAAAGTGTGCTTCATTTCCATTTGATATCTTTTTCTATCAGCTTGCGCTCTTAATGAATGAACTGCTGGTCCTTTAGATGTGTTTAACATTCTAAGTTGTATAAGTGTTTTGTCAGTGTTTTTACCCATCTCTCCACCTAAGGCATCTATTTCTCTAACAAGATGTCCTTTAGATGTTCCTCCTATATGAGGATTACAAGGCATGTTAGCAACGCACTCTAAGCTTATTGAAAAAAGAAGAGTCTTTTTTCCAAGCCTTGCTGCCGCTAGAGCTGCTTCACACCCCGCATGTCCGGCACCAATGACAGCTATATCATATTTACCTGCATCGTATTTTATCATCTTTACTCCCTCAAACTATCTATTTTAAAGTATTACTTTTAAAGGTTAATCGTGAAACAAGAACGTTTGTTTTACGATTATTTCCCTAAGCAAAACTTAGAAAAGATTTCATTGATTACATCTTCTGTAACAGTCTCCCCTGTTATCTTTCCAAGTTCTACTAGTATCTCTCTAATGTTTCCTGAAATTATATCTATAGGCATATTATTATCAATAGCCTTTAATGCTTCCTCTAAATTCTTTCTAGCATTTATTATTGCACTCTTATGTCTTGTATTACTTACAATTAGTTCCCCATTAGATGCAATATTTTCCAAATTAAACATATCTTTAATCTCTTTATAAAGAGTGTTAATTCCCTCTTTAGTTACTGTGGAAATTCTAATTGTTGGCTTGCCTAAAGCCTCTATTTCTTTGGTGTTTGCTTTTATTTGTTTATCTATCTTATTTAATACTATAATTGAATTTTTGTCCTTAATTAGGTTAATTATTTTTTGATCCTCGTCATTAAGTTCTCTTGAAATATCAAATATTGCAATGATTATATCGCTTTTTTGAGATATTTCGACCGCTTTGTCCACACCAATTTTTTCTACTTCATCCTGTGCATTTCTTATTCCTGCTGTGTCGATAATCTTTAAAGGAACACCTTCTAATGAAACAAATTCTTCAATAGTATCCCTTGTTGTTCCTTCAATATCTGTTACTATTGCTCTTTCTTCATTAAGTATTACGTTTAAAAGAGAACTTTTTCCTGCGTTTGGTCTTCCTATTATTGCCGTTTTTATACCATCTCTTAATATTTTTCCGTTGTAAAAGCTATTTTCAAGTTCTGTTAAAACATTATCAACATCTCCTAAAACACCTTTTATTTTTGAATTTGTTACTTCTTCTATATCATATTCTGGATAATCTATAGTTGCTTCTATATCACTCATTACATCAAGTATTTTGTTTCTAACTAATGTAATCTTTTCTGATAAATTTCCTTTTAATTGATCTATAGATACTTGAGCTTCTTTATCTGTTTTAGAATTAATAACATCTATAACAGCTTCTGCTTGTGATAAATCTAATCTTCCGTTTAGAAAAGCTCTTTTAGTAAATTCTCCAGGTTCTGCTATTTCTGCCCCATTCCTTATGCATACATCTAAGATTTTATTCATTATTACAATGCCACCATGTGAGCTTATTTCTACCATATTCTCTGTTGTATAGCTCTTAGGGCTTTTAAAAAAGCTTACTAAAACCTCATCAATAACATCTTTATTTTCATCTACTATATTTCCATATTTAATTGAATATCCTTTAATATTCTCTTTTTTATATTTCTTTTTAGGAACAAATATCTTTTCTAGAATATCAAAGCTTTCGTCTCCGCTCATTCTAATTATTCCAATTCCACCTATTCCAGGTGCAGTTGAAATAGCAACTATAGTACTCATTTTAATAATTCCTTCTTATAATAATAAAAACTTTGATTATTATATCATAGTAAACATAATATTTCAATAATTTTGGACAAAAAAAGAAGCCTTAAAAGGCTTCAATTTAATATTATTTTAAAGCTACAACCACTTTTCTGTGTGGTTCTTCACCTATACTATAAGTTTTAACTTTATCGTTATCTTGTAGTTTTAAGTGAATAATCTTTCTTTCATATGCCATCATTGGTTCTAATGTTATAGATTTCTTTGTTTTAATAACTGTTCCAGCAATTTTATCTGCTAAAACTTCTAAGTCTTTTTCTCTTTTTTCTCTATAACCACCAATATTTACAACAACTCTAACCTTTGATCTTTCTGACTTTGATGCAACATTAGATACTATTGTTTGAACTGCATTTAAGACTTCTCCTCTATACCCTATTAAATATCCTGTATCGTCTCCATTAATGTCAACTAATATAAGGTTTTCATCGTTTTTAATTGTATAAGTTAATCCTTTTGTTGGAAGTTTTGCTAAAAATTCATCTAAAAATTTTCTTATATTTTTTTCAACTTCTTCAACGTTTACTTCCTTGTATTCTCTTTTTTTAGCTGGAATGTCTTTTCTTTCTTCTTTATCAGGTGTTACACCCTCTTTTAATTTCATTTCAACTTTAACAACTCTAGGAGTTAAAATACTAAAGAAGTTTCTTTTTTCTTCGGATTCTAGTATCTTGATGTCTACTTTATTCTTTGAAACTTTTAGAGCTTTTAGGCCATTTTCAATAGCTTCTGTAGAAGTTTTTCCTTCAAAAATGTGAACTTCGTCGCTCATTTTTTATTCCTCCTCTTGTTTAAAAAATTTATTAACTGCTAGTCTTTCTAATATCATTATTAGATTACTTACTAGCCAATATAAAGCTAATCCTAAAGGAGCAATCATTGCAATTGATACAGACATTATTGGCATCAATAATGTCATTTGCTTGTTCATCTCTTCCATTGCATCTGCTTCTTCATCTTCTTTTTCTTCTTCTTGCTGGATTTTATTTAATTCAGCAACAATTTCTTCATCTGAAACTTTTTCTTTAATCTTTTTACTATTTATTTCGTCTTTTTCTTCTTTACTTATTTTCTTTTTCTTCCTATTTTCTTCTGTTTCTTCTTCCTCTTCTTTTGACTTATTCATAGCTGTGTTAATCTTCATAGAAGCAACGGATGTAATTACATATAAAACTGGAATAATAAATACTTTTACATCTTTATAATCAGCTGTTGGTACAGAAGCTAAGTTTAATCCTAAGAAATCCATATTAATGTTAACACTCTCGTCTTCTGGTCCAAATCTTTTAATTACTTCAATTTCTTCGTATCTAATCTGTTCAGTTTCTTCATGAAGTTTAGTTTTATACTCATCTAGCTTTGCTGTATCCACGTGCAACATATGTGTTAGTGGTCTAGAAATCAATATAAACATTCCAATTAATAATATAAATTGAACTATTGATCCTAAACATCCACTAAATGGTGTCATATTGTGGCTTTTATAAAGCTCCATTGTTTCCCTATTCATTCTTTCAGGATCATTTGAATATCTTTCTTGAATAGATTTCAATTCCTTTTGAATAATTTGGGTTTTCTTCATTGTTTTTTGTTGTTTTAAAGAAATTGGTAATATAATAATTCTTGAAATAATAGTAAATATTATGATTGCTAAACCATAATTGTGAACAAGATTATAGATAAAGTTTAATACATACCCAAATATTTGGGCTACAAAATTAAACATTTCTAAATCCTCCTATTTTAAAGGATCATATCCTCCTTTTGAGAATGGATTACACTTCAAAATTCTAATAAATCCTTTAAACATACCTTTTATTACACCATATTTTTCAATGGCTTGTTTTGTATATTCTGAACATGTAGGCTCATATTTACAATGAATTCCTTTGCTACCAAGAAAATCAGATATATTATTTTTATAGAAATTAATTATTCCAATAAATAATTTTTTCATTATTTAATATATCCTCCACTTTTTAATATATTTTCAAAGTCTTCTTCTATATCTTTATAAGAAACATTTTTAATATCAATATTTTTATTAATAATTACAACAAAGCTATACCCTGTTTTTATGCTACTTTCAAGGTTTTTGTAGTTTTCTCTAATAAGTCTTTTAATGTGATTTCTATAAACAGCTTTACCCTGCTTTTTTGATACACAAACACCGAATTTATTATAATCTTTGTTATTTTCCTTAATATAAAAATTAACAAATTTTCCTTTATAGAATTTACCTTTTGAAAATAATTTTTTAAATTCAAAGTTTTTCTTTATAACAAAAGTATTCTTCAAATTACCTACTCCTTTCTATATTTTAAGAAATATTAGAAAGAATCGAGAATAATTATAATAAAAAAATGGCGCATTAATGCCCCATTTTAAATTTAAGCAGAAATTCTTTTTCTTCCTTTATTTCTTCTTGCTTTTAAAACTGATCTTCCAGCTCTAGTTTGCATTCTTTTTCTGAATCCATGAACTTTATTTCTTTGTCTCTTTTTTGGTTGATATGTTCTCTTCATTTTGCACCTCCTACTTCTAAATTATATATAAATTAAATTTATAAACAAAAATAATAAGAACTTTTTATAAATAAGCTCAATAGTATTCAAATTATACTATAAAATCCCCAAAAAAGTCAACCCCTAAGAAAAAATTACACTTTTATATAAAAATATTTTTTTTCATCTTATTTTTAAAAAATTTTTGAAAAAAGAAAAATAGTTCTTTTTTACTTGATATTTGATATTTAATTTGATATTATATGACTACAAGTGAAAAGATGTCTGTTAAAAAGTTATCCACAACAAACTATTTTTGTACATCCTTGAGGATACTTAATTTTAAGGCTATCTTGTGGAAAAGTTTGTGCATAATTATTTTTGGTGGAAAGGGAGTTTTTGATAATGTATTCTGACAAAAACGATTTACTTACAAAAGCAAAAGATCTATTAAAAGATGAAATGACGACAATTTCATATTTAACATGGATTAAAAATCTCGAAATAGAATCAATTAATGATAATAAAATCGTTTTAGTTGCTCATTCAACTATGCAAAAAGATGCTATAGAAACAAGATTATTTGATTTAGTATCTAATACATTTAATTTTCTTACAAATATGACTTGTGAAATAACTGTTGTAGAAAAAAATGAAAACTATGTTGAAGAAGAGTATGGGGAAGAGGAAGAACAAAAAAATGAGATATTAGAATCTGAAAACTATACTAATAGTCATTTAAATCCTAAATATACATTTGAAAGCTTTGTAATTGGTAATAGTAACAAATTTGCTCAAGCTGCAGCATATGCAGTTGCTAAATCTCCAGCTACAGCTTATAATCCACTTTTCATATATGGAGGAGTTGGACTTGGAAAAACTCACTTAATGCATGCAATAGGAAATGAAATAATAAAAAACAATCCTCAAGCTAAAATATTATATGTAACATCAGAACAATTTATTAATGAACTTGTAAATTCAATTAGAGATCAAAACTTTAAAAATGAAGTTTTTAGAAATAAATATAGGGTAGTAGATGTATTATTAGTTGATGATATTCAATTTATTGCAGGAAAGAATGCTGGACAAGAAGAATTCTTCCATACATTTAATACATTATACTCTGAAGGAAAACAAATAATTATTTCTAGTGATAAACCACCTAGAGATATTCCTTTATTAGAAGAAAGATTAAAATCAAGATTTGAAGGCGGAATATTAGCAGATATTTCAATGCCTGATTATGAAACAAGGTTAGCAATATTAAGAAAGAAAGCACAAACAGATAATATTATAGTAGATGATTATATATTATCAGTTGTTGCTACTAAGATAGATTCAAATATTAGAGAACTAGAAGGTGCATTAAATAAAATTGTTGCTTATGCAAATCTAACTAATAGTTCAATTACAATAGAAATAGCAGAAAAAGCAATTAATGATATAGCACTTCAAAATGAAAAAGTTATATCTTCTGATTATATTCAAGAAGTTGTTGCTAAATACTTTAATATTGATAAAAAAGATTTAATATCTTCAAAAAGATCAAGTGATATCACTTATCCAAGACAGATTGCAATGTACTTATGCAGAACAGTAGGGCAGATGAGCTATCCTAAGATAGGAGCAGATTTCGGCAAAAGAGATCATACAACAGTTATGCATGCAGTAGATAAAATAGAAAAAGAAGTTAAACAAAATTCAAACACAAAATTAATTGTGGAAAGTGTTAAAAACATAATTCAATCTTCACATTAATTTATATATAAATAAATTTTTTAATTTTTTTGAAAATATGTTTTGCAAACATTTATTTTTACTAAAGATGTTTAAATAATTCTTACGGAAGACTTAAAAAGCTTATCAACATATACCTGTTTAAAACTTGTATAAAGAATGTTTAAAACAAGAAAATCACAAATGATGTTTTATAGTGTGGATAATAAGGTATGATTTTCAACAAGATCATACACATAATTTTTTATTGGAAAATAAACATTTTTTATGCTTTTCCACTAAATCCACAACACCTAATACTAATACTACTATAAATATTAATTATTAAAAAGGAGAAAATAAATGCGAGTTATTTGTGAAAAAGAAAAAATTCTTAGAGGTATTAATTCCGTAATAAATGGTGTTGCTACTAAAACAACAATGCCTATATTAGAAGGAATACTTCTACAAACAAATGATAACGAATTAAAATTAACTTCATATGACTTAGAAATAGGAATTGAGTATATTGTTGAAGCTAAAGTTGAGGAACAAGGAAATACAGTAGTTAATGCTGTAATGTTTAGTGAGATTATTAGAAGATTACCTTCTAGTGATATTAAAATCACAGTAAATGAAAATAATTTATTAGAAATTGAATGTGAAGGATCTTTATATAAACTTGCTACAATGAATGCTGATGAATTTCCTGAACTTCCAAAGATTAGTGTAGATAATTCAATTGAAATTGAACAAACTACATTAAAGAATATGATAAGAAAAACAATATTTGCCGTAAGCAATGAAGAAAATAGACCAATATTTACAGGATGTTTATTTGAAGTTAAAGATAATAAATTAAATGTAGTAGCAGTTGATGGTTATAGATTAGCTATAAAATCAATCAATCTTAATACAAATTCTAACGACTTTAGTTGTGTAATTCCAGGAAAGACATTAAATGAAGTAAACAAGATTATTTCTGATTCATTTGATACAATAAAGATTGGAATTGCAAGAAATCAAGCTTTATTTGAAATGGAAAATTGTAAGATAGTTACTAGATTACTAGATGGAGAATTCTTAAAATACTCAAATGCAATTCCTCAAAATTGGGAAACAAGAATTAAAGTAAATAAGAATAATATTCAAAATTGTTTTGAAAGAATTTCTTTAATATCTGCATCAAGTATTGAAAAAGAAAAGAAATATCCAGTAAAAATTAAAATAGATGTTGGAAATT
>JAEEGL013475404.1_pt1 | contig 49342 bp, 42 predicted proteins | sample 9134231 | NCBI WGS metagenome assembly JAEEGL01 (sample SAMN16246548, study PRJNA631951) | gut metagenome | biome: gut microbiome; feature: rumen; material: fiber-attached | host: Bos | place: Iran: Karaj | collected 2018-10 | reverse complement strand
GGTATCTGGGGAACAATTGCAGTTGGTCTCTTTGCAAATCCTGAAGTACCAGGCTACTCACTTGTTGACCAGAACGGCGACCAGCTTTCAGGTCTTTTCTACGGCGGCGGCTTCGGACTCCTCGGCAGACAGCTTGGCGGTTTCGCAGCTATCGCAGCATTCACAGCAGTTTCAATGGTTATCGTATTCGTATTAATAAAGAAGACAATCGGTCTCCGTGCTTCAGAGCAGGAAGAAATTATAGGTCTCGATGTTACAGAGCACGGTCTTATTTCCTCTTATGCTGACTTCGCACCTGCACTTACAGACGCAGGAATGTACGGCTACACTAAGGATGACGCAAAGAGCGTCAAGAAGGTTGGCACTCCTGATGCACCTGCTGTTCCTGTTGACGAGGCAGTTGAAGTAAAGAACTACTCCGCACCTTCACCTGACGGTGCAACAAAGCTCACAAACATTGTAGTCATATTCAAACAGCAGAAATTACAGCAGTTCATCGAAGCTATGGAACACATTGATGTCAAGGGCATCACAGTAACAAACGTTCTTGGCTGCGGAATGCAGAACGGACAGACAAACTACTACCGTGGTGCAGCTGTTGAAATGAACCTGCTTCCAAAGGTAAAGGCTGAGATCGCAGTATGCGCAGTTCCTGTTGAAAAGGTAGTTGCAGCAGCAAAATCTGCTCTCTACACTGGAAACTACGGCGACGGCAAGATGTTCATTTACGATATCGAGAACGTTATCAAGATAAGAACTGGCGAGGAAGGCTACAACGCACTCCACGACTCTGCTGAATGGGAAAAAGCTTAAAATAACATGAGCAGACTGCAAGCAACAGATACCTTGCAGTCTGCCTTACACAAATATGATTCGGAGGTAATTACAATGGAAAAGATAACAGATTATTTTGGCTCAATGGTGTTTGACGACAGAATAATGAAAGCAACGCTTTCAGATAAAGTATACAGATCACTGAAAAGAACTATCGACAAGGGAACTCCTCTTGATATATCCGTAGCAAATGCAGTTGCAGCTGCTATGAAGGAGTGGGCAGTAGAAAAAGGAGCTACACACTATACACACTGGTTCCAGCCAATGACAGGCGTTACTGCTGAAAAGCACGACAGCTTCATTTCACCTGCACCTGACGGAAGAGTTATCATGGAATTCTCAGGCAAGGAGCTTGTAAAGGGTGAGCCTGATGCTTCTTCCTTCCCGTCAGGCGGACTTCGTGCAACTTTTGAAGCAAGAGGCTATACTGCATGGGATCCTACTTCATATGCGTTCATCAAGGACGGCACACTTTACATTCCTACTGCATTCTGCTCTTACACAGGTGAAGCACTGGACAAAAAAGTACCTCTCCTGCGTTCAATGGAAGCCCTCAACAAGCAGGCTATCCGTATACTGAAACTCTTCGGCAATGACAAGGTAAAGAGCGTAAAGACTTCCGTTGGTCCTGAGCAGGAATACTTCCTCGTTGACCGTGAGATGTGGAAGAAGAGAAAAGACCTCATCATGACAGGTCGTACTCTTTTCGGTGCTATGCCTCCTAAGGGACAGGAAATGGACGACCACTACTTCGGCTCTATCAAGCCAAGAGTTGCCGAGTATATGGCAGACCTTGATAAAGAGCTGTGGAAGCTTGGTATCCTTGCAAAGACAAAGCATAACGAAGTTGCCCCTGCACAGCACGAGCTTGCTCCTATATATGATACAACAAATATCGCAGCAGACCACAACCAGCTCACAATGGAAGTAATGCAGAAAGTTGCTATCCGTCACGGACTTGTTTGCCTGCTTCACGAAAAGCCTTTTGCAGGTGTAAACGGCTCAGGTAAGCATAACAACTGGTCTATATCCACAGATCAGGGTGAAAATCTGCTTTCTCCAGGCGAGACTCCTGCTGAGAATGCACAGTTCCTGCTTTTCCTTGCAGCAGTTATCAAGGCTGTTGATGATTATCAGGATCTTCTCAGACTTTCAGTTGCTACCGCAGGCAATGACCACCGTCTCGGTGCAAACGAAGCTCCCCCGGCTGTTATCTCTATATTCCTTGGTGATGAGCTGACAGCAGTTCTGGATGCTATCGAAAAGGATAAGCCATACGGCGGCACAAAGAAGGAAAAAATGCAGCTTGGCGTTGATGTTCTGCCTAAGTTCAGCAAGGACAGCACTGACCGTAACAGAACTTCCCCATTTGCATTTACAGGAAACAAGTTTGAGTTCCGTATGCTTGGTTCTTCCAACAGTATCTCCTGTGCAAACATTCACCTCAATGCCGCAGTAGCAGAGGAGCTGAAACAGTTTGCCGATAAGCTTGAAAAGGCTAAGGACTTCAACAAGGCACTTCACGACCTTATCAAAAAGACTATCAAGGATCACAAGCGTATCATTTTCAACGGCAACGGCTATGATGATGCATGGATAAAGGAAGCTGAGAAGCGCGGTCTCATGAACCTTAAAACGACTGCCGATGCTATGCCTAAGATCTGCGATAAAAAGAATGTTGATATGCTCACATCTCACGGTGTATTCACCGAAGCCGAGATACAGTCTCGCTGTGAGATAATGCTTGAGAACTATATCAAGACAGTAAATATCGAAGCTATCACCATGATAGATATGGCTCGCAAGGAGATAATCCCTGCCGTTTCCAAGTTTGCAGCTGATACAGCTTATGCAGTATCTATCAAGAAGAGCGTATCAAAGGCAGCCTGCAAGTACGAGAGCGGACTTGTTACTGAGCTTTCAGAGCTCATTGATGAAATGGACACTGCGACCACAAAGCTTGAAAAGGTAGTTGATGATTTCAAGAAGCAGCAATCTATCATCAAGGCTTCTGAATTTGTCCGCGATACAATGCTCCCTGCAATGGATAAGCTTCGTGCAGCAGCTGACAAGGCTGAAACTCTGACAGCTGCGTCTTACTGGCCATTCCCTGCATATGACCAGCTCCTCTTCGGAGTATGATGATCTGAATAACCAGAAAATTCTTCACTATGACCACTCCTTGAAATAAATACAGCATAACCCCGGAGCTGACAGCGTAAAATCTGTTGGCTCCGGGGCTTTTTATACATATTCACGGTATTATATTTAATCTGTACTTGATTTTTTTTCAAAAAAAGTGTATAATAAAATAACAGTTTTTGATATAAATGAATAAAAAAATTAGGAGTATTTGTATGGAAGAAATAAAAAAGCGAGTTTCTGATATTCTGGAAAAGATCACTTCCGAACGATTTTTTTACTACTACATAATTGCGGTAATGCTTGCACTTCCGATTACGGAGATCTTTGACGAATTCCATTCCCATACCTTTGCCAGTCAGCCCATAATTGTTGAAATGGCGGGATATTTGGGAATATTCGTATTTATCACACATTTTCTAAGACATCAGAATATAAAATACTATTTGTCCGATCTGCTTTATTTCCTGCTGTTTACATTCGCGCTTTTATCAGCCGTTTTTTCTATAAACAAACAGGAAACATGGCATGGCTTTGACTATGATGAATGGTTTTTTGATTTTGTGGGATATTTTAGTCTTATGCTTGCGGGCACGATGATACAGAGCAAACAGCTGAGGAAAAGTATTCTCAGTGTTTTTGTAATAGTTACAGTTATTCAATCAACCGTGGCGGCTTTGCAGACAGGCGGAGTTTATATTGTTGAAGCATATCTGGATACTACTTATACTATGGAGAAAAAAATAGCATACGGTCTTATCCAGCATTTTAACTGGTATGCAGGTCTGAGCGTTATTCTTTTCTCCTGCACTTCGGGCGTGTTCTTATACACAAATAATAAGGCTGTAAGAAATATAACCTATGCTGTATCGCTGCTCAGTTTTTATACATTGTTATCGGCAGAAGCAAGACTGGGCTGGGTAGGTGCTGCAGCGTATATGCTTTTCCTGTTCGTTTCGATAGTTGTCATGAAATTTAAGGGACTTGAAAAGGAAAAACTCAACAGTATAATAAAAAGATTTGCACTTCTTATCATAGGAATGGGTGCAGTACTGGCATTTGCTATATTGGTGTGCGGAAGAGTCGTAAACAAGATAACTCAGACAGGCAGAGAGATCTCAAATGCCAAAGAGAGCAGCGATGCTGTAAAGGACCTTGGTTCGCACAGAATACATATCTGGAAATACGGTTTGAAATCTGTTCCTGATCACTGGGCATTCGGTATTGGTCTTGATAATTATAAGGACGTATTTTTAACAAGTCCCGATTATGATCCGAAAATGTTCGTTCAGGCAAAGGGACATAACGAGTATATCCATTATCTCGTAACACAGGGCGTTTTTCAGCTTATTACCTACTTAACTCTGATCATTTATACAGCTGTTACAGGTATAAGAAATGTTATCAGAAACGATGACAAGGAAGAAAGATTTATAACGTGGACATTCCTCGGAATGTTCTTCGGATATATCGCACAGGCAATGTTCAACAGCAGTGTTGTGAATGTTGTGCCTTATTTCTGGATAACTGTAGGTATGTGCCTTACACAGAAAAATCAGCATTATTTTGGATATTCCAAGCAGAAAAAGGGGTAAATGGATATCTTGAATATTTTAAAGAGTGTCATTTACAGAAGGGTGTGAGCTTTCAGACTATGATTAAGGATAAAAAAGCTGTTGTTATTATTGCAGCTCATAAAGCATATAAAATGCCCCATGATGCTATGTATCTGCCTGTTCATGTAGGAGCTGAGGGCAAGGATACCGATCTGGGGTATACAAAAGATAATACAGGCGAAAACATCTCGGAAAAAAATCCTTCATACTGTGAACTTACTGGTCTGTACTGGGCATGGAAGAACCTTGACAGTGCTTACATCGGCTTAGCACATTACAGAAGGCACTTTTGTCTGTCAAAAAAGTCCCGTAAGCCCTTTGACAATGTTCTGAAATATTCGGAACTTGAACCGATGCTGAATAAATATAAGGTCTTTGTGCCGAAAAAGCGAAAATACTACATCGAAACACTTTATTCCCATTATGCACATACCCACTATGCGTCGCATCTTGATGAAACACGTAAGATACTCAGGAACTTTTATCCTGAGTATCTTAATAATTATGATGCCGTAATGAAGAGACGCTGGGGATATATGTTCAACATGATGATAATGGAGAAAAGGCTGGTAGATGACTACTGTACATGGCTTTTTAATATCCTTTTTGAACTTGAAAAACGTGTCAGCAGGGCAAATGAGAACCTGTCCGCTTTTCAGGGACGCTTTTACGGAAGAGTCAGCGAGCTTCTGTTCAATGTATGGCTGGAGCAGAAGATACTGGAAAAAAAGATAAGAAGATCAGAGATAAAAGAACTGGATTATGTCTATATGGAAAAGATAAATTGGAAACGGAAGGCTGTTTCTTTCCTGAAAGCAAAGTTCGGACACAAAAAGTATGAGGGGAGTTTTTGATGAAACCGCTTATAAGTATAATCCTTCCGATTTACAATGTTAAAGATTATTTACCCAAATGCATGAAGTCGATTTTTGCACAGACTTACACAAATCTGGAAATAATCATGGTCGATGACGGTTCAACAGACGGCAGCGGAAAGCTGTGTGATGATTATGCCGCAAAGGACAGCAGAGTTCGTGTTTTTCATAAAAAAAACGGAGGATTATCAGACGCACGTAATTATGGTATTGAACGTGCAGAAGGTGAATTCATTACTTGTATTGATTCTGATGATTATGTTGATAAAGATTATGTTGCTTATCTTTATCATCTTATTGTAAAGTATAAGACCAAGATGTCGATATGTCAGCATCGTGTTATTTTTTCTAATGGCATGAAAGATGAAAAGGGAAGTTCGGGAGATGAGCTTCTTACGAATAAAAAGTGTATAAAACGTATGCTGTATCATGATGTTATCGACACTTCGGCATGGGCAAAGCTTTATCACAGAGAGCTTTTTTCAGATGTAAGATATCCGTATGGAAAGCAGTTCGAGGATATTGCAACTACATATAAGCTAATGCTGAAATGCAGCAAAATAGCTGTCGGTTATGAGTCGAAATATAATTATATATTCCGAAGCAATTCGATCGTTAATTGTTCTTTTAATCCTAAAAAACTTGAATTGCTGGAAATGACAGACAATATGGGAAAAGAGGTATTGTCGATTTATCCTGACCTTTCAAAGGCTGTAATGCGTAGAAGAGTATATGCGCGTTTCAGTACTCTCAATCAGATGCTTGAAGTGGAAGGACATGATGATAAAAAGAATGAGATCATAAGGTTTATAAAAGCCCACAGTAAAGAGATAATTTTTGATAAAAAAGCACCTAAGCGCGATAAGCTTGCAATTATTATTTTATACCTGAGCAAGCGTATGTATAAAAAAATATGGCTTTTTATTTTAAAGAGAAAAAAAGGATAATATAACTTATTTCATGTATTAAGGCAGGAAAGAAAATGTACAGAGTAAATGTGTTGATGTCAACTTATAACGGTGAAAAATACCTTAGAGAGCAGATAGACAGCATTTTAGAACAGGAAGATGTTGATGTCAGATTATTCGTTCGTGATGACGGTTCGAGCGATTCGACTCTCGGGATACTTGATGAATACAAAGAAAATAAAAAGCTTCAATACATAAAAGGCGAAAATGCAGGTTTCAGAAAAAGCTTTTTGCAGCTGTGTGATAAAGTGCCTGAGTCTGATTATTACGCTTTTTCGGATCAGGACGATGTGTGGAAAAAAGACAAGCTTATCCGCATGATAAAAGAGCTTGAAACACGGAAAGGTCCTGCTGTCTGTACGTGCGATTTTGAAATGGTGAATGAGGAGCTGTCTCTGATAAATTCAAGTGAGAGCTCTCACCCTATCGACTACAGCAAGGTCGACAGGGAACAGCTGAAAAAGCTTGTTATTATGGAAAATATTGTGACGGGCTTTGGCTGTACGCAGGTGTGGAACAATGAACTTCACAAGCTTATGCGAATGCATAAGTGCGGATACGGTAAGATCAGGAATATCTCCCATGACTATGCTTTAGGTATGCTGGGAATATATACAGGCGATTACATTGCAATACCTGATAAATTGATTTTTTACAGACAGCACGGTGATAATACATCAGGTTCAAAGACAAGCTTTATAAGCAAGTATAAAAGACATTTTTCTACGATCGCAGGTAAACCGAAAGAGCAGATATCAATAATAGACGGGGATTTTATTAATCTTTATGGTGAGCTTATTTCGGAAGATGATCTTGAAATGATAAACAGTGTGGTAAGGTACAATAAAAGTATGAAAAGCAGGTTAAAGCTGCTTTTTAATGATTATTGCAGAGGCTTGCCGTGGAAATTATATGTAAAAACTAAGATCAAGATACTTATCGGGAGGCTTTAATAATGATCTATATCTTTTGCCGTACAGATTTTGCTACAGGAGGTACTGAGCTGCTTCATCAGCTTAATGTTGAGCTGAAGGAACAGGGAGCAGAAAGTGCTATTGTTTTTACCGATAAATACGAAGGCTCTCCCGTTCATAAGAAATTCAGCCATTACCCTATAACAATAGCCGATAAGATAGAGGATACTTCCGATAACTGGCTTATAGTGCCCGAGGCTTGTCCGGAACTGGCTGTAAAATACAAAAAAATAAATAAAGCTCTTTGGTGGCTCAGTGTTGATAATTATTACGGTGTAGATGCACCCGAGAAGCATCAGGATATCATTCACAAGCTCAAAAGAAAGCTGTTTAATAAATACATTATAATGCATGACCGTAAATGGACTCATCTTGTTCAGTGCAAACATATTTATGATTATGTCAACAAGGTGCACGGTATACCTGAGAAGCAGATACATTATCTTACTGATTTTATCAGCTCTGAACATACTGAAAATCACGAGCACTACGAAAAGGAAAACACTATCGTGTATAATCCCAAAAAAGGCTTGGAGTTTGTCAAAAAGCTTATGGAAGCTTTTCCGCAGTATAAATGGCTCGCATTGGAGAATATGACCTCTGAACAGGTAAGTGAAGCCATGAACAAAGCGAAGCTGTATGTGGATTTCGGTCCTCACCCGGGAAAAGATCGTATGCCACGTGAGGCTGCACTTGCAAAATGCTGCATAATTACAGGAAAAAGGGGCAGTGCTGGAAATCCTGTAGATGTTCCTATCCCCGAGTATGCGAAGTTCGATCAGGAGAAAACGGATCTTTCCGCTATAGGTGAGTCTATCAGCAGATGTATAAATGACTATGAAGAAGTTATAGCGGACTATGCTCCCTATGTGGAACGTATAAAAAAGGAGAAAGAAGTATTCCAAAAAGAAGTCGGCGAGCTTATAAAGAGAGTATCAAAGAAATAATATAAATTGAATAAGTAACATTGTTGAAAGAGGTGAAGATGTCATTTCAAAGGCATCAGTAGTTTTTTATGAATAAAAAGGTGATCAGTTCCGGTTTATGGTTTACGATCAGCAATTTTATTGTAAGGAGCATAGGATTTATTACAACTCCGATCTTTGCAAGAATGCTTACAAAGGCAGAGTTCGGCGATTACAGTAATTTTGCGGCGTGGGCAAGTCTTGCATTGGTAGTTACATCGCTGAATTTAGAGGCATCTCTGATGAGGGCAAGGTTTGACTATGAAAAGCATCTGAATGATTATGCGTTTTCGATGATAGTCCTCAGCACATTATCGACCATATGCTGGTACTTGTTATTTGTCATTTTTAGCGGTTTTTTCTCGGACTGGCTTGAGATAGACAAGGTCTACATACACAGTATGTTTATATACCTGATATTTTATCCTGCTATCAATATTTTCCAGACTATGGAAAGATTTCGTTACAAATACAAGTGGAACGTTTTCATAAGTATGACTGTTGCGCTGTCAACATCGCTGCTGTCAGTTATACTTGTGCTGACGATGAAAAACGGACTTGCAGGCAGGATAATAGGATTTGTCGTGCCGCCTGCCATAGTGGGATTTTTGATAATTTTGTATTACATGAGATCAAAGTGCAGGCTCAGCACCAAATACTGGAAATACGCTGTTCCGTTTACGCTTCCGTTTATACCGCACTTGCTTTCAATGAATTTATTGAGCAATATGGACAGGATAATGGTAAAGAAGTATTGCGGTTCAGAGGAACTGGCACTGTACAGTCTTGCGTATACCTGCGGAACTATTATCTCCATACTCGTTGTATCTATCAACAGTGCATACAGTCCCTGGCTGGCAGAAAAACTCACACAAAAGGACTACGCAAAGGTAAAAAAAGTATCAGTCCCGTATGTTATGCTGTTTGTGTATTTTTCAATTGCCGCAGCTCTGCTCATTCCCGAGATACTGCTTATTTTAGGCGGAAAAAAGTACAGCGGAGCTATGCAGGTGCTGCCGCCTGTTGCTGCAAGTACGATACTTCAGTTCGTATATTGTATGTACGTTAATGTGGAACAGTATGAAAAGAAAACTCAGATGATGGCTGCTGCAAGCGTATTTGCGATGCTGAGCAATTATATCCTGAATTATATCTTTATCCCTGAGTTCGGGTTTATTGTTGCTGCATATACGACTTATGCAAGCTATTTTATTCTTATGCTCCTGCATATGCTTATCGTAAGAATTATTAAAAGAAGCATGGTATATTCAAATACTTCGATAATCATTATTACTGCATTAAGCTCTGCTGTCATATTCAGCACAACATTCCTGCTGGAGCATATAGTTATCAGATATATTATTATTGCAGTATACGGAGCTATAGGCTTGAGCGTAATGTGGAAGTACCGCGATCATATCAAACAATTTTTGGAAAGGAAAAAACAATAAAGTCACTGCCGCTTACAAGGAATATGAAAGCGTACAGACAGAGCATCGGGAATATGGAGGTTTTTACTAAATGGAAGTAACATATGAATTATTGTTTGAAGATAAGTTTGTCTTTGATTCTCTTGGATGTTACGATTATTATGGAGATACATATAAAAAAGCGATCAAACACAATAATAAATTCTCCTCGCGCTGTATCAAGAAAGCTTACAATGATTGTTTCCGAGTATTTTTCAGGAATAAATTTGATGATAAAAAGCCGAATATCGCAATGCTCGATTATAAATTCGAGAGGATATATCAGGAGCAGAAGGACAAATATAATTTTGTGATAATCTGTAACAGCGTAAGGAAAGTAAAGCCTCATTTAAAGGAAGCAAATAATTATTTTCCGAATAAGTGGCTCAGTCTGATAAATGAGAGTTTTCTTTCACATGATATGACATCGGCAAAAAAGGCGATAGCTGATATAAGCAGGTTTTATAAGAAAAATAAAATCAAACTCCTTATCTTAGGTAATGATAAGCTTTTTATAGAAAAGGCATTGATTATCGCAGCGACAAATGAAAAAATACCTGTTGTGATAATAGAGCATGGTATATATAACATAGATTCTTTCAGAAAGAATAAATCTGCGATACACTGCGATCATTTTTGGACATGGTCACAGCATATAAAGGATCTGTATATCAATGAAACAGGCAGACCTTCCGATGTTGTGGACGTTATAGGTTATCCGTTTACTATCACTGATTTAGGTCAGGCTGAAAGGAAAACTGTACTGTTTATCGGAAATTACTACAAAAGCCTGAATTATGAAGAAGGCATACAGTATCTTAACATTGCAAAGAATGTATATAAGATATGCTGCGAACATGGTATTGAATTCAAGTACAGACCGCATCCGACAGAGGTAATAGATGACGATTACAAGGAATTGCTTGCCACAGGCATCGAAAAAGGTGTTCCGCTGGAAAAAGACCTTTCAAAGTATGATGTAGTGATAGGTGATGTTTCATCTGTACTGGTGGAAGCAGCAATGTATGGAAAAAAGGTCATACAGATAATCTGGAGCGACAGAAGCAAAATAGGTCTGGAGGACCCGCTGTACAGCTTTACCTTTAAGTGTACGGGCGATTACTCAGAAATGGAGAAAACCATAGTTTCTGTGGTTGACGGCGATGAAAGAAGAACTGTTGATGAGTATTATTTAAAGACAGAACCTGATTTCAAAGGAAAAATAAGTCAGCTGCTTGACGAAGCCATAGCCAAAGCTGATAAAGATACATAAAGGGGGTATTTATATGTATGATTACCTTGTGGTAGGAGCAGGATTGTACGGAGCAGTTTTTGCTCATGAAGCAAAAAAGGCAGGCAAAAAAGTCCTTGTTATAGATAAGCGTCCGCATATAGCAGGTAATGTTTATACGGAGAAGGTTGAAGGCATCAATGTTCACAAGTACGGTGCGCATATTTTCCATACCAATAATACTGAGGTATGGAACTATATCACGCAGTTTGCTGTATTCAATCGTTTTACGAATTCACCTGTTGCTAACTATAAAGGTGAGCTGTTTTCGCTCCCTTTCAATATGTACACATTCAATAAGATGTGGGGAGTTGTTACTCCTGAGGAGGCAGCTGCAAAGATAGCAGAGCAGCGCAGTGAGATCAAAGGCGAGCCGCAAAATCTCGAAGAGCAGGCGATATCTCTTGTGGGACGTGATATATACGAAAAGCTGATAAAGGGGTATACTGAAAAGCAGTGGGGACGTGACTGTAAGGAGCTACCAGCCTTTATTATCAAGCGTCTGCCTGTACGTCTGACATTTGACAACAATTACTTCAATGCACTATATCAGGGCATACCTGTGGGCGGATACACAAAAATGGTGTCAAATATGCTTGAGGGCATAGAGGTGCGTCTGGATACTGATTACTTAGAGCACAGGGAAGAGCTTGATGCAGTGGCAGAAAAGGTAGTATATACAGGACCGGTTGATGCGTATTTTGACTTCAGACTTGGCAGGCTCGAATACCGTACAGTAAGATTTGAGAACGAATTGCTGGATATCCATAATTTTCAGGGAAATGCTGCTGTAAACTATACCGACCGTGAAACTCCGTGGACACGTATCATTGAGCATAAATGGTTTGAATTCGGTAAAGATGAATGCGGCAATGAACTGCCCAAGACTGTTATCTCGAAGGAGTATTCTTCTGAGTGGAAGCCGGGCGATGAGCCTTATTATCCTGTAAATGATGAGAGAAACGGCAGCCTTTATGCCGAATATAAAAAGCTTGCCGATCTTGAGCCGAATGTTATATTCGGCGGTCGTCTTGGCGAGTATAAGTATTATGATATGGACGCAGTCATCGCTTCTGCACTTGAACTGTGCAGAAAAGAGCTTTAAAAATACTATAAGAAATAACCTCGCCGAAAGGCGAGGTTTAAATTTTGTAACCAGCTTTTTATTTGTCAAAAAACAAGAGCTTTATTTACAAAATATTCATTGAAACATTTTTAATATAATGCTATAATAAATCTAAAGCCCTTGCAGATATGCATATCAGAGAGCTGCTCCCTGTAATCGGGCAATTATAGCATACTGATACAGACAACGTGAAGGAGGCGTAAACATGGAACCCTCTTACTTGAAGAAAATAGCAATATCTGTTAACAGCGTCATATTCTGCTTGGTATTTGGACATATGCTGTTTTTCCATTACATTGATGTTCCTTTTCTTGTAGCATTCAGCATTCCTGATGCGTGTGTTTATATTATTGGTTTCGTTCTCATATATTTTAATAAGCTTAATATATATGTATGGCTTCTTTACAGCTGGATAACGTTCTATTCAGGTGTTACAACGATCTGTATAGGCGGCGAATATGGCTTTCACCTGTACTGCTTTTCATTGATACCTATAATTTTTGTAACAGAATATATATCATTTAAACAAAAATACCGAAGTATGAAAGCTCTGCCTGTGAGTATAGTTATCGCTGCCTTTTATATTATATGTACGGGGTGTGCGAGCTATTTCGGACCTGTTTTCAAATGCAGTCACAGGCACAGGACAATATTATGGAGCTTTAACGCAGTTATAGTTTTCGTTTTCCTTATTTCCTTTACATATTATCTTATCAAGGTCATTATAATTTCTGAGGAAAAACTGAAAAAGGCAGCTCAGACAGATCCTCTCACTCAGCTGTATAACCGTCATTATATGTTCGACAGGCTTGAAAATATCACAAATGAGGATAAACAGTGTATCCTTGCCATGACGGATATTGATGACTTCAAGCAGATCAATGATACTTATGGTCATAACGCAGGTGACGAAGTTCTTAAACACTTATCCGAACTGGCGCGCAAAGAATGTTCAGACTGCGAAATATCAAGGTGGGGCGGGGAAGAGTTCCTTATTATATCTTACGCACCATATCAAGATACTGTTGCAATGTTTGAAGAACTGAGAAAAAAAGTCGAAGCTTCTCCCGTCAGTTACGACGGAAAAGAGATAAAAGTGACCATAACAGTCGGTATCGCGTCACGAAGCTCGGGACAAGATCCAGATAAATGGATACAAATTGCTGATAACAGGCTTTATCACGGCAAAAATAACGGAAAGAACTGCATCGTAGTCAATAGCGATGTATGAAAAAAGCACCACATAGTGGTGCTTTTATTTTATCTTTTCAGATATTCCGACAAGGAAACGATGCCTTCGCTCTCAGTCGAAACATAAGCATAGTATGAAAGGATACAGGAAGCGTCTATTGAGTTGATCGCTTCGTCGTTATTAACATCGGCAGCAAGCATCTGTGTCTCGTTTAATCCGCCGTCTTTATTTGTTGAGACTTTAGCGTAATATGCCAAAACACATGAAGCGTCAACAGCGTTTATCTGACCGTCACCGTTTACGTCTCCCAGCTTATTCGGAGCTTTTCCCAGCGAACCGAACTTATATCCGTATTTCTCGGCATATTTTTCGGCTGTAGAGCCGTCATAGCCGTATATAGTTCCGCTGAATACAGCATCAGGCATTACATCTATTTCTTCGCTGTCCGTAATGGAATTGCATATGGTGTATGCTTCATCGCTTATTTTGCAGTCGGGATTTTTTATGGTTATCGACTCGAGTGAAGCACAGTTATAGAATGAATATTCACCAATTTCGGTAATTCTTTCGGGGATAACAACTTCCTTTAAGGAATCGCAGCCTGTGTAATCAAAGCCGCGTATTTCTGTAGCATTATCGGATAATATAATGTCTTTCAAGGATGTGCAGCCTGCAAAAATGCCAATGGGAGGGACTTCGTTTGTCGTGTCATTGTCTGATATTTTCAAGTTTTTAGGAAGAACGACCTCTGTAAGAGCAGTGCAGTCCGCGAAAATGAAGCTTCCAATCTTTTCAATGCTGTCAGGGAGAACGACTTTTTTCAGGCTTGTGTTCGGGATAGTCTCTAAGAACTGATCTTTTATAGTAATATCTTTGCAGAAAGCATAATCAGCGATACGTTTTGTGCCGTCTTTTATAGTTATTTCCGTTAGCTTTGACTCAGGATCTTTTATCTTATACAGATACTGTCCGCAGTAAATCGGTCCGTCAGGCTGATCGTCATACCATGGAGTGTCGGCGGCAATGTTCAATCCCAAATTATTGATATCATCAGGGAATTCAATGGCTTTAAGACTTGAACAGCTGCTGAAAGCTTCGTTGTCTATCTCTTTGACGGACTGAGGCAGTTTTATGCTTTCAAGCTTATCGCAGCCTTTAAAAGCTTCGGAGGATATGGTGTACAGATTGTCGGAAAGCTCGACGCTTTTCAGCTTATCACAGCCCTTGAACGCACCGCTGCATATCCACAGTACGAAATTGGGAAGTTCATAGCTTGTGCATGAATGATTTTGCGGATAGCGATAGATACTGCTGCGGTTGGAGTTAAACAGCACTCCGTTGACGCTGCTGTAATATTTATTTGACTTTGAGACTTTGATAGCTTCAAGCGAACTGCACCCCTCTATAGTATCTGCTATATCTTCCACAGATGCAGGAATTTTTATAGATGTAAGTCCTGTGCAGTTTTTGAAAGCGTTATAAGCAATAGAAGTTACACTATCAGGAACAACAAATTCTCCCTTTACCTTATCAGCCAGACACCTGAAAAGAATGGTTTTATCAGCGTTAAACAAAGCATTGCTTTCCAATACGAAAGACTTGTTGTCCTTATCGACTTCGATATCCGTTAGATTGTCGAGTGAGCGGAGCAGCTCAGCAGCATAGGTAATGTTTGCAGGTATGATAAGCTTTTTTATTTTGTCTGAGTCTTGAATGTCATGTATGTATGCCTCAGTAACAGGGAGTCCGTTTAACGTGTTCGGAAGCTCAAGTGTCTCTGAAACATCACCATGATAATCACATATTATCGCATGATCCTTGCGGTTATACCACTCCCATGTATCATCATGTTCAATATTATCGAAGTCCGGCTCTTCATATTCGTACTTACCGATCGAAACGAAATCATATCCGTTTTCCTTTGCAAATTTCTGAACAGTTGAGTTTTCATATCCGCAGATAGTTCCGCTGAATTTAAATGTCTGTTCATCAGTTTCGCTGAAAGGCGACTTGAAAGGCTTATAAATACTGCAATTCGGATTTTTTACGGTAATTGATCTCAGTGAAGTGCAGTCCTCAAAAGCTCCTTCAACTATCTGAGTGATATTTTCGGGTATTTCTATCTCCTCAAGAGAATGGCATGATCTGAAGATAATGCCTAACCAATCCAAAGAGCTTGGTATATTTACCTTTTTAAGAGAAGTACACTTGCTGAATGCATCGAATTCAATTCCCAGAATATTGTCGGGAAGCTGTATCTCCTGCAAATTCTCACACTCATAAAAAGCTTCCTGTTTTATGTATTTCAGGCTGTCAGGTAGCTTTATCGAGATAAGGTTCTTCCTTATAGTATCATTTTGTTCCTCATACTTGTATGAATTACCGTAAAAAGCATCATCTGTGATGCATAAAGTACCTTCTTTTACAGTTAAAGCAGTGTTTTCGGGCATATTTCCTTTGTAGCTATACAGCGCAGAACCAATATATATGATACCGTCTGCCTGTGCTTTAAGCCACGGAGTATTATAAACTGCATACCAGCCCACTTCTGTGAGTTTGTTTGAGAAAGTGATGTCCAAAAGGCTTGAACAGTTTTCAAATACGCCAGCACCAAGCTTGCATACACTGTCAGGCATGACTACATTATTGAGCTTAGGACAGCTTTGAAATGCATTATCGTCTATTATTTCAACTGAGTCAGGTATCTCAATGGTTTCAAGTGCTTTACATTCAGCAAATGCATATATGCCTATTTCTTCAACGAAGTCAGGGATAGTATAGCTCTTTTTCGTACTTCCGACAGGGTACTGATGCAGTGTATCCTTGTATTTGTTGAAAAGTACGCCGTCAGCACTTGAAAAGAATGGGTTTTCCTCGTCAACATTTATGCTTTCAAGAGAAGTGCAGCCAATAAAAGCGGCAGAACCTATTTCTATTACGGAAGATGGAATGTTGACCTTTTTTAAGTTTTCGCAATAGCTGAATGCTCTGGAATGTACCTTTTTTACAGTGTCGGGAATGGTGAACTCTTCCTTTTCATTTGAAGGAATAAACTTGACAAGTTCAGTCATGTCCGAGGTATAGATAACGTCATCTACATTAACGTAATTCTTGTTTTTATCGGATATGTCCACAGAAAAGGAATGCTCCAGATCACCGAGAGAGTCTCCGAGATCGACTACTGATGCAGGGATACTGATGTATGTAGTTTCTGTGTAAACAAAAGCGTCATCAGCAATTACTGTTACAGGAACACCCTTAACTGAGTCGGGGATAGTTACGCCTGAAAGGTCACAGTCAACATTGATCAGAACAGCATGATCGGAGTATATATAGTAGGTCAGACCGTTTTCATTGGATATCTCATCTTTGTATACAGTGTGTTCTTCTTCATCTAATTCCCATACATGAACAGCTTTTGCCGAAAAGTCGTTTGCATATGGTGCAATAAATGATGAAGAGATCAGTAAAGATGTTCCAAGTGATAGTATTCTTTTTTTCATATAATTCACGTCCCCTTTGTTATTGATGAAAAGCCGTATATGGACTTAATATAAATATTTTATCACTTTATAAAAATACATATCAAGCAAAGAAGGGATTATTAACGTTTTAGCAACAATAATCGTTAACTGCAACAATTATAAAGCTTGCACTTTGTTGAATGTGTATATAAGGTGAGCGCAGGGGGGCAAATTATTAAGTTCTTCATTTTTGTGTCGGAGAAATACCTAACATATTGCACTTTCAGAGCAAAAGTGTTATAATATATGCAAAACGAAAGTGAGGCTGCTATGGAGAAACAACTTAAAAAGAAAAGTAAATTATTCGTTATCGGTGTCATAATGGTTGCATTAGGTGTCGGAGTATTGGCGTTTTTTGGTTATCGAAAGGTAAGCAGGGAACTGTATCTTCGTAAGCTGCTTAAAGAAAACATCAATTTCGAGATACCGAGGCTGGATATAAAGGTACCTGTACTTGAGGGTACGAGTGATAAGGCTCTGCAAGTATCGGCAGGACATTTTGAAGGTACGGGCAGTCTTGGCAAAGGGAACTACTGCATTTGCGGTCATAACAGCACCATATATGCGGAGATCTTCAATGACCTTGATCAGATAAGTATCGGCGATGATATGTACCTTGTGGATAATGATGAAAAACATACGAAATATCAATATACCGTAAACGAGTACAAGATAGTCGAGCCGCAGGACGTAAGCGTTCTCAGTGATTTCGGAGATGACCGCATTACTGTCATATCATGTACCGATGACGGAAAGCAGCGGCAGGTGGTAGTGGGAATATTTAAAGGAAAAACCGAGGAAAGCAGCAAACAATAAATACAGGTGATGTATTTTTTAGCGATATAGCTCTGATAGGGCATAATATAGCATGGACAAATATAACATAGTATGGTATACTATTTATAAGTTGTGCAGATGCGCAAATGAGAAAACGTCTTACTATTATATTACAAAGGAGTTTTAACAATGGAAGGAAATGCTAAGCAGATCACAATGGATTTTATCGAGAACAGGGATATATCAAAAAAGCTATCAAAATGGAAAGCTCATACATCTATCCTGTTGCAGCAAATGTATTCTGTGCCGCAGGAGTAAAGGCTGACGGTGAAAAGCTTAAAGAATGTAAGAAGATAATAAAGAAAAATGCAGGCTTTGCGTCTTATCTTAAAGGAAATGTAATGACAGTATTTGCTGCTAAGCTTTGCGTATCACCCGATCCTGAAGCTCAGTTGAAAAAAGTAATGGATATCTACGGTATCTTAAAGGATCACTTCAAGAGATCAGAATACCTGGCATTGCTTGCAACTCTGCTTGCTGAGAAAACCACCATAGAAGAAGCAGAACGTATCGCTGTAAGAGGACGTGCTCTCTATAATATGATGAAAAAGGAGCACCCTATACTCACTTCCAGTGAGGACAACGTAATGGCAGGTTTTATGGCACTTTCCGAGAAGAACGACAAGCAGCTCATAGATGATGCGGAGAGCTGTTATGATCTTTTGAGAAAGGAATTTTCCGATAAGAACGCTATGCAGACAGTATCTCATATATTGGCTATTACGGACGGAGCTCCTGAGGAAAAAGTTGACAGGATAGTAAGAATGTATGATATGTTCAAGAAATCAGGACATAAATTCGGCAAGCATGAGGAGCTTCCTATGCTTGCGGCAATATCAGTAATTGAAGCAGATGAAAAGGAACTTGTAGATACAGCAGTCGAGATAGATGATCTGCTTAGCGAGCAGAAGGGCTATGGTGCTTTGAGTCTTTCCAAGAAAATCAGACTTATGCACGCAGCTATGCTCACCGCTGATCTGTATAATGATTGCGATAATGCTCTTGCAGCAGTATCAGCTTCTGCTATTGCTATTATTGCAGCAAATGAGGCAGCAATGTGTGCAGTTATTGCCGTTTCAGCAACTGCTTCAAATAATTCATGATAATATTTCAGAAAAAACGACTTGTACATACAACAAATTTTAATATAAGTATAGCCCCGATGCACTCGAACAGCTTCGGGGCTAATTTTTGTTTAAATTACGATTCGCAAAATAACTTGCTGAGCGTATGAACGGGATTCCAAAGGGACTGTGTTCCTTTGGCAGAGTCCAGAGGCAGAGCCTTTGGTCGCTGTTCCAAGTTTTCAGAGAACAGCGAAATAATACGAAGGCGCATCGCAAAGGGTGAATTCAAAAACAGTCCAGTGGACTGTTTTTGAAGAGGGAACGCCTTGCAAGAGAAGGCGTTCCCTATCTATATACGCATATAACCTATGTGCAGGTCTTTTTTACTTTTTAATAATTTTTGTCTGAAATCTTTTCTTTGTTTCGTATATACTAATGTAAGGGAAATGCTCCCTTATGAAATTCGTTAAAATACTGATCTTAGAAAAGAGGGTTAGAATGAAAAACAACAGAATATCAAGTATAGTTACGGCAATTGCAATGTGTTCGGCAGTATTTACAGCAAATTTCAGCATTTTAAAGGCAGAAGCAGCAGATATCAAATATGAGTACGGCGTTTTTCTCGGCGCAGATCCCGAAGATGTTTCCGATATGGAGTGCTATAAAAAGATCGTCATAGATGCTCAGTATTTTGATAAGGAAGAGATCACCAGACTAAAGGACTCAGGCCACACTGTTTACAGCTATATAAACCTTGGTTCTGTTGAAGAATTCCGCTCTTATTTCAAGAATTATGAAGATTACTTCCTCGGTGTATACGAGAACTGGGAAGATGAAAGATGGGTAGATGTTTCCCAGAAAGACTGGCAGAAATTCGTAGTTGATGATCTTGCAAAGAAGATACTCGACAAGGGCGTTGACGGACTTTTTGTTGACAACTGCGATGTGTACTATAACTTCAAAAAAACTGAAATATTCAATGGCGTAACGGAAATACTCAAAGGCTTCAAAAAATACGGCACATATGTTATCATCAACGGCGGTGATACCTATGTAACAGAGTATGCAAAGAAGAACAAGAGCCTTGACGCTGTTATGGACGCTGTAAATCAGGAATCGGTTTTCAGTGCCATCGACTGGGACCATGATACTTTTACCAAGAACAGCGATGAGGACAGAGAGTATTTTCAGGACTACTGCAAGCTTGTAGCCGACTACGGCAAAGATGTTTATCTGCTTGAATATACCAAGGACAGCAAGGTGATCGACTCGATAAAGAAGTACTGCAAGGAGAAAGGGTATACATATTATGCTTCAAGTACACTTGACCTTAAAACTCCCGGGCAGGAAGCAGGCTCACAGCCGCTTATAAAAAATGAAGAAACACCGAAAAAGCAAACTTTGGCAGGCGATGCCAATATGGACGGAACAGTTGATCTGTCAGATGCCGTCCTTATAATGCAGTCGCTGGCAAATCCCGATAAATACGGACTTAAAGGTACTGATGAAAATCACATCACCGAGCAGGGAACTGCAAATGCAGACGTTGAAGGCGGAGACGGTATGACAGTCAATGATGCTTTGGTTATACAGAAGTATCTTCTCGGACTTATACCTTCGCTTCCCGTAAAATAACACAAGTTTCTTGACCAAATTTATATATATTTTGAAGGGGCTTTGCCCCTTCGATTTTTTTCTTGGGATAAATCTAAATGAGCCTGTGGAGTAAAATGCACTCCGCAGGCTTTTTTGATATATCATGCTGATGAGACAGATTTTTATTGCATTTCAGGCTTTAGTGATGTATAATTGAAGTGAAAAAGCATACGCTGCGGCTAACAGATTTGAATGAGGTGAAGAAATGACAGATTGTTTGATAGTTGCTTTCGGAGGTGCTATAGGAGCAGTTTGCAGATTTTTGATAGGAAAGCTCCCCGTAGGCAGCAATGAAGGCTTTCCCATAAAAACCTTCCTTATAAATATTATTGGCTGTTTTATCATAGGACTTGCGGCTGCGTTGGCATTGAAGCAATTATCGGAGTCGCCGAAACTTGTTATGTTTCTTAAAGTCGGCATCTGCGGCGGATTTACAACGTTTTCGTCCTTTGCCCTTGAAACGAGCGGACTTATTGAAAAAGGCTCGTATCTGACAGCAGCCGCATATGTTGTATTGAGTGTCGTGCTAGGAGTTGCCGCTGTATTTGCAGCGCAGTTCCTTGCGGAAAAGATCTTTTGAACACAGGAGCAGAAATATGAAGATACTTAATTTACACGGCTTCATGGGTGAAGCTGATAACAAGAATTACAAGGCACTTTGCGGAATGTTCCCTGCGGAAGATATTATTTCTCCGCAGCTTAAATATATTGAAACTTCGCCGATAGAACTGCTTGAGCAGCTTGCAGCGTATGCGGATACTGATGACTTTATATTTGTGGGACAGAGCTTGGGCGGCTGGTACGCTGATAAGCTGAGCCGCAGGTTCAAACGTTCGTGTATACTTACAAATCCATGCTATTATCCCCATGAACTGGAGCTTATTACAGCTTCGGGGATACCTGCTGAGTTTATTGAGCAGTATCGTGATATGTCGGCACATGAGAAGAATGAACGTGCATATACCCTGTGCAGTGACGGTGATACTGTTCTTCCTGATAATTATCCAACCTGCGTAAAGCTGTCGGAGCAGGTCGTCAGAGTACACGGAAGTCACAGTACCATTGAGAACGTAGGGAAGCATATTTCTGAGCTGCTCACCGAGATAATGAAAATTACCGCAGATACAAGTATAAAGACAGTGACACTTTACAATCACAGCTGAGGCAGAAAAAAATTTTTAAAACAGGTGAGAGTTTTTATATAATCCTTCGTCTAATAAGTGAACAGTAAATAATACGTATTCTTTTACAGTAACGATCTTAATGAGATCTGCGAGTCTTTAAACGGAAGCGAGATGATATTTTGGACTATACTATCAGCATAACCAACAAATGCAATCTGAAGTGCAGTTATTGTTATGAAAGGCATCTTAACACTGAATACGGCTGCATCACCGATGAAATGAGAGATAAGATCGCAGAGTACATAAAGAAGCAGGGAAATGCAGAGACAGTTTATCTTTTTGGCGGTGAACCGCTGCTTTACAAGGATACCGTAAAGTACTACTGTGAGAATATAGATGCGGAACAGATCGTTATTACCACCAATGGTACGCTGCTCGATGAAGAATTCATAAAGTGGTGTATGGACAGAAAGAATGTTGTTATCAATATGTCCCATGACGGTAAAGAATGTACGGAGCGCGGCGTAGATATGGCAGTTCTTGATGCAAATCTGAAAATATTACTGAAATATCAGCCCGAAACACTTGTCCAGCTTGTGTACACAGAGCAGACGCTTCCGAAATTATATGATAATATCATGTATCTGAAAGGGCTTGGCGTTAAAAAAGTCTCGGCAACAATGGACGCATTCCTGATGCCCGAGGATCTTGACAGCTTCGGCGATATTATGAGAGAACAGTGGCGAAAAATAGGCGAAATAAAGGACCTTTTTATGTATGAGCTCACTGCCAAAAAGAACAGTATCAAGGAACACAAACCAAGTACCTGCGAGATATGCAGAAAGAAGGTCTTTATCAATTGGGACGGGAAGTTTTATCCCTGTGTTCAGTTCCAGAATATAGCCGAATACCGCTGCGGCGATGTTTTTGTTGGTATAGAGGCTGAAAAGGCAAGAAAAGCCCACCCAGATTATTCAATGCTTTCGGAAAGATGTAAAGGCTGCGAGATAGCTATGTATTGCCGCAACTCCTGCGCGTGCAGAAAAATGGCTACAACAGGCACTGTAAGAGATATCTCGGAAGCCGCTTGTATGGAGGAACAGGTGCAGATACTTACTGCACTTGAAATATTATCTAAGGAAAACGGAGGGAATAAACAATGAGGAAATTTACAAAAGAGATAGCATCGCTTTTAGCAACTGTTACTGTGGGGCTTTCTGCGAACGCAGGTTCAGCAGCTTCGGAAGAAGTTTGGAAAATGACCGGTCAGGCGACTGATCCCGATTACATTGACGAGCTTGCTCCTACCGCAGGTGTAGTTATGCTGCCTGACGATGAGCTGCCGATAACTACAACTACTACTGAAGTTCCTTCAATGGTAGGCACTACAGTTACCAAAAAGCCCACCACAACAACTACAACAACTACTACAGGGCTTATAGGTACAACTACTGCGAAGATAGAAACAACAACGACAGTTCCGTCAATGGTTGGTACTACAGTCGCCCCTGCCAAAATAACTACTACTGCTGCACCAACAATAACTCCTTCAATGATAGGTACTACAGTAGCAACAAAAGAAACAACTGAAACAACAACTACAGAGGAGTTTCCGCCTCTTATGGGAGTGCTTGGACCGGCAAATGGTGATGCAAACTGCGACGGAGATGTTGATATGTCTGATGCTGTTATTGTAATGCAGGCTCTTGCAAATCCGAATAAGTATGGCTTGAACGGTACATCTGATAATCATCTTACTTCCGAAGGCGAACGCAATGCTGATATGAACGGCGACGGTCTGACTGTAAGTGATGCACTTGCTATCCAGGAGAAGCTTCTTGGTCTTAATTAATACAAAGCTCCTGAGCTTAGCAGCATTTAAGCATTGCGGCTCATATGCATAAAAAGGCGAACGCTTCCAATCTCTCGGAAGCGTTCTTTAGGTTTTACACTTATGTCAAATCCCCAAGAATCAGGTGTAATTACTTGCAGGATTTGGATACACACGGTATGCAGGACCATTTTCACACTTATAGCCGTCGCCTGCCCAGATCTCAACCTGAGAAGGATCATCGAGACGATAACATATCAGCCAGCGTACCAGCGGCAGAGTACCGCCGTCATCACGCTTGGTATAAGGCATTTTGACCTGGAAATTATCGCCCTTCTGTTGTCCGACTTTCATATCGAGCTCAGCACACAGTCTTTTTACGAACGTGGTATATCTCTTGTCTGAGTAGTCCCATGTTCTGAAAACGTGTGTGATATGTGAAGGATTTTTCCAGTCGCTTCCTGTGCTGTGTGCGTATCCGTCAACTCTTGCAACTACTGTAAAACGGTAGTTGCCTTCGGCTTTAAGAGGAGAATTAACGTTGCCTACTCTCTCGGAATAGGTGCTTGATACGCCTTTGTATTTGGTGGTCGTATTTATTACACGACCGTCAGCAGTTGCTTCATAAGCCACCCATGAACTCTGAGGAGTGTAGAACGACTCATAGGCATCTTCGTCTGCAAGTGCAAGCATTGCTGACATATAGATAGTTCTGCCGTTTTCAACGGTAGCTTTTTTCTTTGAAAGCTCAACATATCCGAGTATTGAAGGAACGATTATAGTACCGAGCACGGCGATTATAGCAAGAACGATTATCAATTCCATCAATGTGAAGCCCTTGTTTTTCCTCATAAATGTCACCTCGACTTAATTGGATATTTGTTTTGAACTTCCAGGTGCATATCGAATATGCACCTGAAAACTCTATCCGGATTTATCCTTTCTTTATATATATGATACCACGAATTATAACAAAATAGATGTATAATTTGTGAACAATGCACTATAACGCCGGAATTTCGTAGCCTTGAACAATGTGGAGTATTACGATTTGTAAATAATAACGAGTGAGAGTTAGTGCAAAATATACAAAATGGAAATAAAAATCTGTGGTAAAAAACCAGTATAAAGCAATTTTTTATGATTATACAGAAAAAATTTTAACTCTTTGAGTTGCTGGGAATATGATTCTTTTGAATTGATTTTGAGGTTTTATTCGAGAAAAAATAAAGATATTCATTAGACTATTGTTTTTACATTTAGTTATATTATTAGTTTCCTGACAGTTTTATAGTGTTTTTTTAGTTTTTTGAGTATAGTGCATGATAATTTATACTGAAGATAGGGAATAATCGGCAAGCATTATCCCTGATGACAGCTGTACAACGAGTTATACAGCATTTTAATAAGCTTACTTAATAAACAATTAGTATAATCTATAGTGCAATTTAAACGGAAGATAGTATAGTTAATTTGTTGAAAATGCCAAAAATCAAAGACAGATATGATTTACCTTATTTTTTCACTTGCTTTTTTTTTTGCCAACGGGTATAATTGAAACGTACGGGTTTTGTTCGTTTAATACTATTAATAGAATACAGTGTTTTCGCGGAATGTTTTTTTGCGAAAACCGAAAATGTTATAAAAAAAGCAGCATCAGATTGCCGGCAGTGTGATACCATTATAATTATACTGCCTGCTCACAAACTCTTGATATAGATAAAGCCTTTGAAAGACATAAGAGGTCGGCAATGATATGTGATCTCATGTTATCAGCTTGCGAAGGTTTATTATATAACACAACGATTTGAATGATCTGTCTGATCATATTGACTTATGCAGAGTAGTTTTAACGTGAATACGGTGCTCCGAATAAGTTTTCATAATAACAGGCGTTTTGTATACTGCGGCTTGCTAAAAATATCGTTTTACAAGGTCAGGATATAGCATTCGGAGCGTATCGTGACTATATGACGTAAAACAGGATTATTCACATAAGCTGGTATAAGCTTATTAAAGAGTGCTATGGCATATATATTTCATATTTAAAAGTACGTGTCGTTTGCATATTCGGCGAAAATGAAGTTGAGTACGTGGACGACAAAGTTTTGTATGAACAGATATTTGGCAAGTATCGGTTCGCATTTGGTACAATGCGCGTTTTATGAGAGAACAGATCAGAAACATTCATCTTGTTGAAAAAACTTTTTCTAAGATAGTAATAATTAGGAGATGTAAATTTAATGAGTTCAACACAAAAGAGATCGATCCCTTTCAGCCCACCGGATATCAGCGAAGCTGAGATAAATGAAGTCTGTGAAGCACTTCGTTCGGGTTGGATAACTACAGGTCCGAAAACAAAGCAGCTTGAAAAAGAGGTCGCTGAATATGTAGGCACTGACCGTGCGGTTTGTCTTAATTCACAGACAGCCTGTGCTGAAATGGCACTTCGTATCCTTGGTATCGGAGAAGGTGACGAGGTCATCGTTCCTGCGTATACATATACAGCTTCTGCTTCCGTTGTATATCATGTTGGCGCAAAGATCGTCCTTGTTGATGTTCAGAAGGACAGCCTTGAAATGGATTATGATGCACTTGAGAACGCTATAACAGAAAGAACAAAGGCTATCATACCTGTTGATCTTGCAGGTATACCCTGTGACTATGACAGGATATTTGCTATAGTTGAAGCTAAAAAGAATCTTTTCAAGCCTTCAAACAAGATACAGGAGGCTATGGGAAGAATTGCTGTCTGTGCTGATACAGCCCATGCATTCGGTGCTTCATGGCACGGCAGAATGGCAGGCTCTATTGCGGATTTCTCTTCTTTCTCGTTCCATGCAGTAAAGAACTTTACGACTGCTGAGGGCGGTGCTCTTTCGTGGAGAAATATCGATGGTATAGATAATGAGGAGATATATCATAATGTTCAGCTCTTCAGCCTTCACGGTCAGAGCAAGGACGCTCTTGCAAAGACTCAGCTCGGCGCGTGGGAGTATGATATCGTCGGAGCATGGTATAAGTGCAATATGACAGATGTTGCAGCTGCTATGGGACTTGCTCAGATGAAGCGTTATCCCGGTATGCTTGCAAGACGTAAGCAGATAATCGAAAAATATGATTCTGTTCTCGTTCCTCTTGGAGTTGAAACATTAAAGCACTATACAGAGGATCATATCTCTTCGGGACACCTTTATATTACAAGGATCCCCGGTATCAGCCCTGAAAAGCGTTCTGATATCATAATCGAAATGGCTGAGCAGGGAGTTGCCTGCAATGTTCATTACAAGCCCCTTCCTATGCATACAGCATATAAGAACATGGGATTTGATATCAAGGATTTCCCGAATGCATATAACAGATTTGCGAATGAGATCACTCTTCCGCTTCATACCTGTCTTACAGATGAAGATGTTGAGTATGTACTTGAAAAGTATTCAAGTATCATAAGGAGTTTATAATACAGTAGGTGCAGTTGATGACATTAAGAAAATGGGAAGAGCTTCCGAAGTTCATGCGGCGTAAGGAAGTTCGCGAGTATTACGATATTCTGAGCAAAAAACGTTTCAGTCTGAAGTGCAAAAGAATATTCGATGTTGTGCTCTCAGCGATAATGCTTGTTATTTTGTTGCCTGTTTTTGTAATACTTGCAGTAGCGATCAAGCTTGATTCACCGGGACCTGTTTTTTATAAGCAGGAAAGAGTAACTCAGTATGGAAAGAAATTCAAGATATACAAGTTCCGTACAATGGTGAATAATGCTGATAAGGTCGGGGCAGCGGTTACAGTAGGCAATGACAGCCGTATCACCCGAGTTGGTTCAAAAATACGTGATTATAGGCTCGATGAGATCGGACAGCTTATAAATGTCCTCAAGGGCGAAATGAGTTTTGTAGGCACTCGTCCCGAGGTAATGAAGTACGTAAAGGGTTATACACCCGAAATGCTGGCAACATTACTGCTTCCGGCAGGTATTACATCAGAAGCGTCTATTCGCTATAAAGATGAAGCACGTTTGCTTGATGCAGCTGATGATGTTGATAAGGTGTATATTGAACAGGTCCTTCCCGGTAAGATGGTATGGAATCTCGAAAGCATAAGACGATTCAGATTCCTTAGAGAAATATTAACGATGTTTAGAACAGCTGCAGCTGTAATGGGGAAAAATTATGACTGAAAAAAATAGTATAATCCACGCTACAACACGAGAACTTCAAGAGAAAATGCTTGAAATGCTGTTGTATTTTGATGAGTTCTGCAAAAAAAACAACTTAATGTATTACCTTTGCGGAGGTTGCCTTATCGGTGCTGTAAGGCATAAGGGATTTATCCCTTGGGACGATGACATCGACCTCTTCATGCCGCGCCCTGATTATGAAAAATTAGCAAAGATATGGAATCAGGAGGCGGATACGAGCAAGTATATTTATTGCCGAACAACAAGAAATAAGGTCTACCATGACGGCGGCGCATCGGTTCGTGATATCCGCACAACAGAGATCAATCGTCATAGTATAAATGAAGATATTTGTCACGGCATCGCACTGGAGATAATGCCTATAGACGGCTGTCCAAAGTCAAAAATAAAGCGAGCAAGTCAGCTTTATAATGCATTTATGTTCAGCCTTTTCAATGTTCAGAGACTTCCTGATAATAAGGGCGGATTGATTCGTGCATTTTCAAATATCATATATAAGATAGTAAGATCTCCGGAATCAAGATATAAGATCTGGAAGAAATGTCAGAGAAAAATGACAAAATTCAATTGGGACGATTGTGACGAAGTTACAGAGTTGATCGGTTCTATAAAGGGAATGCTGCTCAGACATCCGAAAAAGGATTTCGATAATGTTGTCTATCTGGACTTTGAAGGACATAAAGTACCGGTTATGGCCGGTTATGAACGATATCTGACTGAGATATGGGGCGACTATATGCAGCTGCCGCCAGTAGAGAAGCGCGTTGCAAAGCATGATGCGGTTTATTTGAGCACAACAGAGCCATATAAACAGTTTAAAGGCAAGTATTATTGTGTGAAGGAGAAGTAAGATGAATATAGCGGTTATTTTTGCTGGCGGAACGGGACAGAGAATGAAAGCAAAAACGAAACCGAAACAGTTTCTGGAGTTGCATGGTAAACCGATCCTTGTGTATACAATAGAGCATTTCCAGCGTCATAAGGCGATTGACGGCGTTGTTCTTGTTATCTTGGAGAGCTGGATCGAGTATTGTCAGGAGTTGATTGAGACTTTTCGTTTGACTAAAGTTAAGGCTGTTGTTAAAGGCGGAGCAACAGGACAGGAGTCGATATACAATGGACTTTCTGAGGTCGAGAGACTGTATGGTAAAGAAAACGTTACAGTTCTGATACATGATGGTGTACGTCCGCTGATCGATGAACAAACTATCACAAATGCGTTGGATTGTGTTAAATTACATGGAAATGCAATTACAGTCACATCTGCTATTGAAACCGTTTCTATGACTGATGAAAATGGCAAGATAGTAAACATAATGGAAAGATCACAGTGCTTTATGGCAAGAGCTCCTCAGTGTTTTAGGCTTTCTGAGCTTATTGATTCTCACCGCAAAGCAATCGAGGAGAAAAAGGAATTTATTGATTCTGCAAGTATGATGCGTTACTACGGTTATGAATTGTATACTGTAGAAGGTGCAATCGAGAACATTAAGATCACGACACCGTCTGATTTTTACATTTTCAGGGCAATTGTAGATGCAAGGGAAGGTTCGCAAATATTTGGTTGAATAAGGAGTTAACTTAATGGATACCAGTGTTGAAAAAGAAGATATGGAGTACATTCTGGGATGTGACTGTATTCCTTGGAAATCGTTTGAAAATACGAATATATTTGTTACCGGAGCAACTGGATTGATTGGTTCGCTGCTTGTTAAAACATTGATAAATGCAAATAAACGTTTCTCGTTAAATATGAAGATTTATTGCCTTGTAAGAGATGAAAATAAGGCAAAGGCATTATTCGGTGAGACTAACGATGTGGTGCGTTATGTTATAGGTACATTAGAAGCGTTTGAATTCTCGGATGTTCATTTTGATTACATCATACATGGTGCTTCACCGACAGCCAGTCAGTTTTTGGTCCAAAATCCGGTAGAGACAATAGAATCTGTTGTTTTAGGAACTCGAACTCTTCTAAAACGTGCTGTTGAAGATAAAGTTTCAGGATTTCTGTTTTTATCAAGTATGGAAGCATACGGAGTTATTCATGATGACAGAGTATTGACTGAAGATCAGTTAGGTCATGTTGATCTTTCAAATGTCAGAAGCTGTTATCCCGAAGCTAAACGACTTTGTGAATTGCTGTGCTATTCTTATTCAACTGAATATGATATAAGAACGATGAGTCTTAGACTTGCTCAAACATTTGGTCCGGGTATACCGTCAAGTGACAAAAGAGTTTTTGCAATGATGGCGAATTGTGCAAGAGAGGGAAAAGATATCGTCCTTTTGACAAAGGGAAACGGACGTCACCCTTATCTTTATTCTGCGCAAGCAGTTACCGCTATTCTTTGTGTTTTGCTCAAAGGTGAAAAAGGCGAGACATATAATGCTGCAAATCCGGATACATATTGCTCAATTTATGAGATGGGCAAAATGGTAGCGGATACTATTGCAGATGGTAAGATAAGCGTTAGAATTGAAGAATCTGATGCTAACAGAAAGTATCCGCCGGCAAGCTGCCTGAATTTAAGCATTGATAAGATCACAAAACTCGGCTGGAAGCCGCAGGGGACACTTGCTGATATGTATAAGCGAATGATTGCTGTAATGAGATAAAATGATAATCATTTCTTATCTGATGATAAATAATTATGTCAGTAAATTATTTTGAAAATATTTGAGATTTAGTTGCCTAACTTATAGCAGAAGTAGGAATTTTTATTATAGGTTCATTGTTTAGGAAGAAGGGTAAATTGTGGGAGAAAACTATGGCAAAAAGACCGCATCGGGAATGATCTGGAAATTTGGAGAGCGTTTTATAGCTCAGATGGTTTCTTTAGTCGTTTCCATTATTCTTGCGCGAATTTTAACTCCTGATGATTATAGTGTTGTTGGTATTGTTACGATTTTTTTTACATTTTCAAATGTATTGATAACAAGTGGTCTGAATACTGCACTTATTCAAAAGAAAAAAAGTGATCCGGAAGACTATTCAACTGTATTAAGTGTTAGTATTGCAATTGCGATCGTACTGTATTTGATATTGTTTTTATCTGCTCCGTTGATCGCAGACTTGTATAAACAGCCATTATTAATACCTATATTTCGAATAATGGGTATCGTACTGCTGATAAATGCAGTCAAATCAGTTTTGTGTGCGTATATTTCAGTTCGCCTGGAGTTTAAAAAGTTTTTCTTTTCGACTATAGGCGGAACGCTTGTGTCAGCTGTTGTTGGAATAACAATGGCAAAACATGGCATGGGAGCTTGGGCACTTGTTGCTCAACAGATGACAAATAGCTTTATTGATACCGCTATTCTGTTCTTAACAACACATTATCGTATAAGTTTTAAAGTAGTTCCTGAACGTTTAAAAGCATTATACTCATATGGCTGGAAAATATTCCTCAGCGACCTTATCAATACGGTCTATGACGAGATCAATCCACTGATCATCGGATTGAAGTATAAGCCAAGTGATCTCTCATTTTATACAAAGGGAAGAAGTTTCCCAAGTATTCTGAATTCATCAATTTCAGATACATTTGCGGCAGTTCTTTTTCCCGTCATGTCAAAGATACAAGATGATAAGCAGCGTCTTCTGCAATATACAAGAATGTATATAAAGGTAGCATCATATATGATCTTTCCTGTATTATTTGGATTCTTTGCAGTTTCCGACAGTTTCATTGCCATCCTGTTGGGAAAGCATTGGCTGCCTGCTGCTGATTATATTCGCATTTTCTGTCTGAGCTATATGTTTAATATACTTACAAAAGGAAACCTGCAAGTAATTAAAGCGATAGGAAGAAGCGATATTCATCTGATACTTGAAATTATAAAGAAAGTATCTTTCCTTATTGTGATCATTGCATTTCTTTTTGTTGCAAAGACACCTGTATTTTTTGCATATGCAAGTATCGTGAACAGTGTTATTGCATTATTAGTCAATACTTATCCAAATAAAAAGCTGATCGGATATGATATCAAGACTCAGTTATTAGATATAATGCCAAACTTTATTATAGCGTTAATAATGGGTGTTTCTATATACATGATGAATTATATAGTTATAAACCGTATCGTTTTACTTTGTTTACAGATAGTAAGTGGTGCGCTTATATATTTAATGTTATCTTTTGTTGTTAAACCTGAAGGTTTTACAAAATCTTTTTCAATAATTAAGAAGACAATAAGAGGAGATAAAAATGAAGAATAAGATTGTTGATAAGATAGTAAAACCAGTATATCACGCAACGTTTCGTCCGTTAGTATGGAATGCACGTAAAATGAAATGGTTCCTCTATTCCAAAAAACAGATCTCAATTCGGAAAGAAATATCCAAAGAAAACATTAAAAAAGACAAAAAGATCAGAGTTTTGTTTATAATGCAGTATCCTGAGATGTGGGGTTCAGAACGAACAGTATATGAGACTATGAAAGAAGACAACCGTTTTCAAGTTGAAATACTGGCGATTCCCAAAAGCGGCGGTGTAAATCCTAAGATTAAGAGTTTTGAATCGAAAAACGAAGCATTGGATTACTGTAAAAAAGAGGGGATATCTGCAATAAATGCATTCAGTAATGGTAAATGGCTTGATTTGAGTTCAATGAAATCAGATTACATTTTTTTGCAGCGTCCCTATGATGAATGTATGCCGGATGAATACGAAATGTCAAAGCTAATGAAACACGGTTTGTTGTGTTATATACCTTACAGTGGTCATATAACACAGGGAGTGCATTTGAAAATAGAATTCAATCATATATTGCTTCGATATTTATATTTGTTTTTTGCAGATAGTTCTCATACCGCAGAGTATGTACGTTTAAGAAGCGGCAAAGAATTGTCTTCTAAGACTCGTAAAATTTTTGAATTTGGATTTCCACGGTTTGATTTGATAAAAAGACTTGGTGAACAGCCAGAGCAAAATCAGATCAATGTATTGTGGACTCCAAGATGGTCAGCTGATGACTCCAACGACAGAAGTTACTTTTTAGATTATTATGAAACTATGATGGATTACTTTAAGAATCATCGTGAACTGAATTTAGTAATTCGTCCGCATCCATTAATGTTTACTAATTTTGTAGAAAAGAAAGTTCTTAGTGAACAGGATGTATCAGAAATAAAAAAACGTGTAGCGAATGAGCCTAATATTTCCTTTGATGAAAACTTGGACTATAATATAAGCTTTAGAAAAAGCACATTCTTAGTTTCGGATATTTCTTCGCTGCTTTTAGAATACTTCATTACAGGAAAACCGATAGTGTTTTGTGGAGAGATACGTGATTTCACTACAGATGGAGTGAAAATGGCTGATCAGTTCTACTCTGTGAAGGATAAAGAGCAGCTTGTCAAACAACTTGATCTTCTTTCTTCTGGTAATGACCCCGGATTAAATGAGCGAAACGAAATAATAAAACAAGTATTTCAAGTTGACGGTAAGGCTGGACTTCGTATCGCAGAGGCTGTATATCAAGACGCACAGGAGTTGATAAGATAGTATGAAGGTTTTCGGCGTTGTAAGCTATAATATATATTGCAACTTTACAAATTACGGATCCGCCCTTCAGTCATGGGCATTAACACAAGCAATAGGCAAACTCGGACATCACGCAAAGTTGGTTGACTATTGCCCTGATATCCTTGCAGACAAAGATCCATTGAACCCGTTTGAGAATATGTGGGATAAGGATGAAGAATCACGCAGAATGTGTGAGCTGACAATGCCTGCAATTCGTATTAATTATGAAAAGTTCGATAAATTTTATCATGAACGTTTTAATAAGACTGAGAAGAAATATACTTCTGCAAATTTTAATGACATCATTGAAGACGAGAAAATCAACGGTTTTGTTTGCGGAAGTGATACAATTTTCTGTCCTGATGAATTCGGTTTTGATGACGGTTATTATGCAAACTATGATTGCATGAAAAACGGTTTTGCAGCTGCTTATGCTGCAAGTTTTGGTGATCCGCATTTTACTGATGAGACATATCAGATCCTTAATGCAAGGCTTCAAAACTTTAAGGCATTCGGTCTGCGTGAGAATTTGATGATTCCTTATGTTAGTGAGCATACTTCTGTACCTGTACAAAAGGTTGTTGATCCGACTTTGCTGCTGACTTCTGAGGATTATGATCGTATAGCTGAGAAACGCATTGTTCCAGAGAAATATCTGCTGCTGTATGCACGCCGCTATAATCCAACTATGACCGAGTATGCTGAGAAGCTTGCAAAAGAACATGGTTGGAAGATAATAGACATTAGTCTGCGTGCAACCAATGCGGAGCGTGGACATCAGATGTTCTATGAAGCAGGAGTTGAAGAATTCCTTTCGCTTGTCAAGCACGCAGAATACGTAGTAACAAATTCGTTTCACGGTATGATCTTCAGTGTACAGTATCGAAGACCATTTGTTGTGTTTTCTCGTGAACAGTGTGATACTAAAATAGAAGAATTGCTTGCTCTGTTTGGCTTGTCTGATCGTATGTTGGTCAATGGAACAGAATCATTCCGTGATACGATCAATTATGATACAGTGCATCAAAACATAGATGCCGCTCGTCAGGAATCAATACGCTTTTTGAAGTCAGAGCTGGATATGTGTCCCGTAAAGGAGCAGTAAAAATGGATTTCTTGACTACAAAAGTTAAAGGTGAGTGTTTCGGCTGTGAAGCTTGTGCGCAGATATGTCCCAAAAGTGCTGTAAGCATCAGTGAGGATGAAGAAGGTTTCCGTTACCCTTTCATTAATGAGGAGCTTTGTATAAATTGCGGGTTGTGCCATAAGGTATGTCCTGCAAATAATATGCCGGAAGCATCAAAGGATTCTAAATATGCATATGGCGGATATCACAAAAGCAATAATGTTCGTCGTTTCAGCACATCAGGCGGTGCATTTACCGCAATTGCACAAGCTTGGTGTGATGAGAATTATGTCGTATACGGTGCAGCATCAAAAGGACTTGATGTTTTTCATTATGGTATCGATGATATTAAAAAGCTGCCTGTTATATGTAAATCAAAATACTCACAGAGCCGTATTGGCAATACCTTTATCAAGATAAGAGATGATCTTAAAGCAGGAAAGAAAGTGCTTTTTTCAGGTACTCCTTGTCAGGTGACAGGTTTAAAAACATTTTTGCAGAATGCTGATACCACTAACTTGCTTTTAGTGGAAGTAATATGCGAAGGTGTGCCAAGTCCGCATTACATTAGAAAGCTTGATGACCATGTTGAACGCAAATACGGTGCGCGTATCAAAAAACTGGATTATCGAAGCAAGGGATTTAAGTCTGCGCCCTCTTCATTCAAATGGGATTTTCAGAGAATGTGTTTGGAACTGAAAAACGGAACGATCCTTGACAAGGATCGCTGGTTCAATCCATATTGGTCCATTTGGCTCAAACACCTGATGAGCCGTCCGTCATGCTATCAATGTCCTTTTACAACTACAGAACGTCAGGCTGATATCACGCTTGGCGATCTTTGGGGAGTGCATCTGTATTGTCCCGAGCTTTATGGCAAAAACGGCGGAGCATCACTGATCGTATGCAATACCGAAAAGGGAAAAGAACTCTGGAATAAGGCTGCAAAACGATTTGTCGGACATGAGCTTGATTTCGAGACTGCATTGAAGTATCAGAGCCCTATGCGAAAGCATATTGACGGAAATCCGCAGCGTGATGATTGTATGCGTGATCTGATGGACACAAGTATGGATTATACTGAGATTTGTAAAAAATGGGCAGATGCACCTACAAAAAAACTGCTATTTCAAAAGTATGTCTGGGGAAACAGACAAAAAGTATTTTTATGGAATCTCAGACATAGAAGTGAGGAGGAGTAATATTGCTTAATTTTACAGTAGGACCGGTTATGTGCAGCGATGAGGTTTGCGCTGTTGGCGGAGAACAGGTGCCTTATTTTCGTACACCTGAATTTTCTGAATTGATGTTTGAAAATGAGCAGCTTATGCTGAAATTTTCAAAAGCACCCAAGGACTCAAGAGTAGCTTTCATGACAAATTCTTCCACGGGTTCAATGGAAGCAACTGTCATGAATTGTTTTACGGATAATGATAAAGTGCTGGTCATCAACGGCGGAAGCTTTGGACAGCGATTTTGTGAACTTTGTGAGATACATGATGTTCCTCACGATGTCCTGAAACTTAATCACGGACAAAAGCTGACAAAAGAGAGACTTTATGAGTATGATGGAAAAGGTTATACAGGTCTGCTGGTAAATATAGATGAAACTTCTACAGGTGTTCTCTATGATTCGGAAATGATCGGAGAATTCTGTAAGAAGAACGATATGTTCTATGTATGTGACTGCGTTTCAGCATTTCTTGCCGATCCATTTGATATGGCACATTGCGGCGCAGATGTGATGATAACAGGTTCACAAAAGGTTCTTGCCTGCCCTCCGGGTGTATCAATGATAGTTCTCGCTCCGAGAGCTGTTGAGCGTGTGACAAATGCAAAAGTGAAGTCAATGTACTTTGATCTTGCAGATGTACTTAAAAATATGGAACGCGGACAGACTCCGTTCACACCTGCGGTGGGAATCCTTAGACAGATCAATACAAGACTGAAAGAAATAGAAGCAGCAGGCGGTGCAGACGCAGAGATAGCTCGTGTTGCAGCACAGGCAAAGGATTTCAGGGATAAGATCAGCGAACTTCCGTTTGAATTTGTTTCTGAGTCACCTGCAAATGGTGTTACACCTGTTCATCCGCTCAATGCAGATGCATATGAGATATTTACAGAGCTCAAGGATAACTACGGTATCTGGATTTGCCCGAACGGCGGCGATATGAAGAGCACTATTTTCCGTGTAGGTCATATAGGACATTTGACACATGATGATAATACAACACTTATTAATGCTCTGAAGGATATGCAGAGCAAGGGAAAACTTTAAGGGATAATGCTTGTAATGGAGATGATATATTGGTAAAGGTAATTACATACGGAACATATGATATGCTCCATTACGGACATATTCGATTGTTAGAGCGTGCCAAAGCTCTTGGAGATTATTTGATAGTTGGCATTACCTCTGACGACTATGACAAGACAAGAGGTAAGATCAATCTTCAGCAATCCTTAATGGAAAGAGTTGAAGCAGTAAAAGCCACAGGTCTTGCTGATGAGATAATCATTGAGGAATATGAAGGTCAGAAGATAGATGATATCAAACGTTATCAGGTCGATATCTTCACGGTAGGTTCTGATTGGGTAGGAAAATTTGATTATTTGCAGGAGTACTGCGAAGTAGTTTATTTACCAAGAACAGAAGGCATTTCAAGTACAGATCTTCGAGAAGAAAAAAGACTGGTACACATTGGAATTGTTGGAAGTAATATGGTATTATCCAAATTTATTCGCGAATGTGATTATGTTAATGGAGCTAAGATATCAGGAATTTGTACTGATGATCTGAATAAAGAACTTAATTTTCCCGAAGGTGTTCCTGTATATTCAATTGCTCAATATGAGGAATTTCTGGATCAAATGGATGCTGTGTATATTGTCACTCATCCGGCAGAGCATTATTCACATATAAAAAACGCTCTTTTGAAACGGAAACACGTTCTGTGTGAATCACCTATCGCATTATCAACGGATCAATGCACTGAGTTATGGTCTATTGCAGAACAAAACGGTTGTGTGTTGATGGATGGTATAAAAACAGCTTATGCAACTGCTTATTCCAGATTGCTTGTATTGGTAAAAAGCGGTGCGATCGGTGATGTAGTATCTGTTGACGCAGTATGTACAAGTATGCGCGATATTGATGCAATACAACGATTAGAACTCGATGAACGCTGGAATAGTATTTGTGGTTGGGGACCGACTGCACTTCTTCCGATTTTTCAAATTCTTGGTACAAATTATCTTAAGAAAACAATTGTATCAAAAACAATTGGTACTGATTCTAATTTTGATGTTTTCTCAAAAATAGATTTGATTTATTCTAATGCAGTAGCTTCACTTCGTGTTGGCAAAGGTGTAAAATCTGAGGGAGAACTTGTGATCTCAGGAACAAAGGGTTATGTATACGTTCCGGCTCCTTGGTGGCTTACAGATTATTTTGAGGTCCGCTTTGAGAATGCGACACAGAATAAACGTTATTTTTATCAATTGGACGGCGAAGGGATTCGTTATGAGATAGTAGCGTTTATTAAGTCGATCCAGAACAAAGGACGTTACAATGTAATTTCACAAGAATGTTCCGGTGCAATAGTAAAAATGATAGAATCATTCTATCAAGGAACAGACAGGTTGAATATTATTCAGCCATAAATATAACAATTGCAGCTTCGGGGAATGTTACAAGTGTCAAGAATACAGGTATGATCAAGTAAATTGATGCAAAAGAATATCTCGGTCATTTATTTGAAAATAAATAACACTCGATTAAAGTCATATGGTATACTTTCTAAATATGTATACGCAAATGATTTATGCAATTAGGTAAAAGGATAATAGATATGAATAATAATCCAATGATAAGCGTAATTATGCCGGTGTATAATTCTGAAAAATACTTGAAAGGTACATGCCAGACTATTCTGCGTCAAACGTACCGCGATTTTGAACTGATTTTGGTTGATGATGGTTCAAGTGATTCAAGTCCAAGTATTTGCGATGAATTATCTAAAGAAGACAGCAGAGTAGTTGTGATCCACCAGCAGAATAAAGGCATATGTGGAGCGAGAAATCGCGGTTTGGCTGCTGCACGAGGAAAGTATGTTACTTTTTGTGATAATGATGATGAGATGGTCATTTCATGCTTGGAGAAAAGTGTCAATGCAGCTGAAAAAACGAATTCAGACTGTGTGCGTTTCCGTAGACGACATGAATTATCAACTCGTTTTGGAAAAATAGGGGCTGATTATGCACCGTTTAAGAAATTTACCATAAAGCCGCAAAAATGGGAAGATTATCTTCTTAGTATAAAAAAGTGTGGATATGGTGTATGGGCGGGAATTTATCTTCGTTCATTTTTAAATAAGTATGATATAAACTTTGATGAGACTGTTCGTTATGGGTATGAAGATCATATTTTTGTTTCAAGAGTAAACGGAAATGCATCTAAAATTGTTTTTGTACCAGATGTTTTGTATATTTGGAAGCAGAGAGAAAATGGAAGTACATCATGTAAGAGCGGTAAAAAAGCATATGAAAACCGTTGGCTTGGCATTTTTAATTGGTATAAGCATGAGGTTGAGATCATGAAAAGATTAAATGCTTCCTCAGAACAGTGTGCATTAAGAAAATATGAATATATTTATTGCGTTTTGGATGAATTAATAGCAAATGGATGTAAATCTGATGAAATAAATGATTTTCTTATTCGCGCGAAGAAGGATATAGGTTTTGCTGCTGTAAAAAAGGTAAAAGCGGCATCGCTATCATTCAAGGAGAAAATTAAAAAAAGTACAATTGATCACAATTGTTTTTGGGGATATAAGCTCGTTCGTAAGTTTGAAAAAGTTTTGCGTGTATTACGATTATGCTGATTTATTGTATAAGGAGAACAAATGGCTATATATTATCTGACATGCGCTATATCCGTTCTTTTTGCGTCTGCTTTTGAACGAATAAGTGAAAGCAGAAAAAAGGGAATATTTCGCACAATGGCAATAATTGTGTCATCAATGCCATTGTTTATTCTTGCTTCTATTAGATATGGTGTAGGAACGGATTACTTTAATTATATCAAACATTATAAATTAGCTTTGCGAGGTGTTCGGCAAAAAGAGTTTCTATACTATCTTGTAAACAGGATCGTAGGCAAAATGGGACTTGAATATCAATGGGTCTTAGTTGTTTGTTCAGCGATTTTTTTTCTTGTTGTATTTAAACATATTTTTGATGAATCACCTTATCCTGCATTAAGTATTTTTCTTATTGTAGGAATGACTCATTATTTTGCCTATCAAAATATAGTTAGACAGATGATAGGCGGCGCAATTGTAATGTATGGCTTGCGTTATGTACAGAAAAAAGAGTTAATAAAATTTGTAATATGTATATTGCTCGCTGCCGGATTCCATTTCAGCTGCGCTCTGTTCATTATACTTTATTGGTATGATAAAATAAAGCTTACACCAGGTATTGCCGTGGCTTTAAGTGGAGTTATATTCGCATTAGCCGGAGTTATGGCGAGAATTATCATGATGATAATCATGCATACAAAACTGGCATGGTATATCGGTTCTGAGTATGATAGTAGTGTTGTAGGCTATGTATATCTGTTAGTTCAGTTTGCGGTGTTGATGCTTGCGTCATTAAGCTTTAATAGCAGCCATGATAATAATCATTTGAAGATAAATGTATCTAAGGGTATAAGAAAAAAGCTTGAAAAAATGTTCCCATTTTTAAAATGGGAGGAAGAAGATGATAGAAAGTATAAGTTATATTATACAGCACAGGTAATAAATTTGTGGATCGCTCTGTTTAGCGGGCGTATTGCGCTGATAGACAGATTTAGATATTTATTTGGATTTCCGGCAATTATATTGATACCGCTTGCTATAAAACGAATTAAAATACAGCCATTAAGAATATTAGTAATGGGTGCAATTGTCTTTTGCTTTATAGTTTATAGTTACTTGGTTACAACAAGCGGAAATCATGGTGCTTTGCCATATCGTACGATTTTTAGTGTTAATTAAGATAGTTATGGGGAATAGTGATGGATAAAATAATTGTTTTGATGTCTGCTTACAAAGGTAAGAAGTATATTAATGATCAGCTCAACAGTATTCTAAATCAAAAAAAAGTTGATGTTGAAATATTGATCCGTGTGGACGGTTCACCTGATGATACATATCAATATATTCAGGAGATTGCTTCGAAGCAGCCTAAAATCAAAGTATACGAAGGTGAGAACCTGAGATCAGCAAAATCGTTTCTTAATCTTGTTCAATGTGCTCCTGAAAATGAGTATTATGCATTCAGTGATCAGGACGATATCTGGGATGAGGATAAGCTGTATGTTGCTTTAAAACATATCAAGGGTTATCCTGCTGATAAGCCCAATATGTACTATTCCAATCTTCGGGTTGTAGATAGTAATTTGAAGACGATCAGATCGTTTCACTCATCAAGCTTTGAAGGCGAGAATAAATACAATATACTCATAGATAATATGGCGGCAGGCTGTACAATGGTTTTTAACAGAAAAGCGGCAGAACTTGCAGTAAGAAAAATACCTGAGTATTGCTTGATGCATGATGCATGGATTCATTTGGTGTGTGCATTTTTTGGAAATGTTTATTATGATAAACGACCACATATCAGTTATCGTCAGCATGAGGACAATGTTGTGGGGGCAAGTAAGCTGGATTTTGATACTGTTAAAGACAAATTCACACGTTTGTTTGATAATAGTGTTCAGCCGCGAAAGATGCTCTCAAAAGAGTTCCTGAATTGCTACCGTGATATGCTGTCTGAAAAGGAAAAGCGTGAGCTGAGTAAATTAGCGAACTATCAGCGCAGTATAAAAGATAAAATGAGCCTGCTTTTCGATAAAACTATTAAAGCTCCGAATTCACGCCGCAATATTGTTTATAAATTTTTGATCTTGTTGAATAAGGCATAATACAAAGATAAAGGTTACTTTAATAAGAGATAAGCTTTTTTAGATAAATGCCAATGTGCTGAAGCACAGATTGGCAGCATTAAACATATGGAGGTTTCATATGGAAGAATTGATATCTGTCGTTATTCCATCCTATAATAGAGAAAAAACAATTGCTAAAGCGGTTGACAGTGTTTTAAAACAAACATACGATAATATTGAAGTTATTGTCGTAGATGACTGTTCTAAAGATAATACTGTTGAAATACTCAAACAATATGAAGATCCTCGCTTGCACTATTATGTTCTTGATAAGAATTCAGGAGCGTGCTATGCCAGAAATTATGGAATATCAAAAGCAAAAGGAAAGTATGTCGCACTGCACGACAGCGATGATATATGGCATTCGGACAAGCTTGAAAAACAAATTGCGTATTTAAAGAAAAAACAGCTGGAGTTTATGACTTGTGGTTTTATCCGATATCGTAATGGCAAGCAGGAAAAAATCGGTATGGTGGATTGCCCAAAGAATGCTCAGGATTTATGGTGTCAGCTCGTAAACGGAAACTGGGTTTCGACACAGACTATTCTATGTTACCGTTATTGTTTTGAAAAAATTCAATTTGATCCTAACGTTAAGAGATTTCAGGATTGGGAGCTGGGATTGCAGGCAGCAATAAATTTTCGTGTCGGTTCGTTAAAAGAAACTCTTGTTGATGTTTATGTGCAGGAAGACAGTATAACAAATAACCAGAAAACATATAGTGCAATTTGTTATATATTAAATAAACACTATTCAGATATCGAACCCGGTAATCAGAAAATGCTTGCCCAGTGGCTGAAGTCACGAGCTGATGCAGAACGTGAGGTAAGTTTGAAAAAAGCAGCAAAGTTTTATTTTCAGAGTTTTTGTCTTGTTAGAAAGATGAAGACATTTGCAAGCTGGCTGATGTGTATAACCGGTACAATGAAGCTTTATTTGAAACACCAGGATTCATAACGGCTGAAAACGAATCGCTGCAATAATAAAAAGTTTATATCATGCTATTGCAGAACGTGCGAAAAATAATAAAGTATGAAAAATAATGATAATAAATGGAGGTTGTTGGAATGAAAATTGCGGTAGCAGGAACAGGCTATGTTGGACTTTCAATAGCAACTTTGCTTTCTCAGCATAATACTGTAACGGCAGTTGATATCATTCCCGAAAAGGTTGAGCTTATAAATAATAAGAAGTCACCTATACAGGATGATTACATCGAAAAGTATCTTGCTGAAAAGGAACTTGATCTTACAGCTACACTTGATGCAGAATCAGCTTATAAAGATGCAGATTTTGTAGTTATAGCTGCTCCTACTAATTATGACAGCAAAAAGAACTTTTTTGATACAAGTGCAGTTGAAGCTGTTATTGATCTTGTTATTAAGTATAATCCAAATGCTATCATGGTCATCAAGTCGACTATCCCTGTTGGATATACAAAGTCGATCAGGGAGAAGACCGGCAGCAAGAATATCATTTTCAGCCCAGAGTTCCTTCGTGAGTCCAAGGCACTTTATGATAATCTGTATCCGAGCCGTATAATAGTTGGAACAGATATGAATGATGCAAGACTTGTTGAAGCTGCACATACATTTGCGGAACTTCTTCAGCAGGGGGCTATAAAGGAAGATATTGATACTCTGTTTATGGGCTTTACCGAAGCCGAAGCAGTTAAGCTTTTTGCGAATACATACCTTGCACTTCGTGTAAGCTATTTCAATGAACTTGATACATATGCTGAAATGAAAGGCCTTGATACACAGCAGATCATCAACGGTGTATGTCTTGATCCGCGTATCGGTACTCATTATAACAATCCTTCATTTGGCTATGGCGGATATTGTCTCCCTAAGGATACAAAACAGTTACTTGCAAACTATGCCGATGTTCCACAGAATATGATGTCTGCTATTGTTGCTTCCAACAGAACTCGTAAGGATTATATTGCTGACAGAGTGCTCCAGCTTGCAGGGTATTATGATGCAAACTCAAATTATGATAAGAGCAAGGAAAAGGAAGTTACGATAGGTGTGTATAGACTTACAATGAAGTCTAATAGCGATAATTTCCGTCAGAGCTCGATCCAGGGCGTTATGAAGCGAATAAAGGCAAAAGGTGCAAAGGTAATTATCTATGAGCCGACACTTAATGACGGTGATACATTCTTTGGCAGCTACGTTGTAAATGATCTTGATAAGTTCAAATCAATGAGTAACGCGGTTATTGCCAACAGATATGATGCTTGCCTTGACGATGTTCAGGATAAAGTTTATACAAGAGATTTATTTAGAAGAGATTGAGGTGATGAAATGAAAGGTATTATTCTCGCCGGAGGATCCGGAACAAGACTTTACCCATTAACAATGGTTACATCGAAGCAGCTGCTTCCTGTATATGACAAACCAATGGTTTATTATCCGCTGTCCACACTTATGCTGGCAGGCATTAAGGATATTCTTATAATATCCACGCCTACTGACCTGCCTAATTTTGAGAGACTTCTCGGAGATGGTTCACAGTATGGCATCAGCCTCAGCTATAAGGTACAGCCAAGTCCCGACGGACTTGCACAGGCATTCATACTCGGAGAAGAGTTTATAGGCGATGACGCTTGTGCAATGGTGCTTGGAGATAATATTTTCTACGGAAACGGCTTCGGAACAATTCTTCGTGCTGCAAAGAAGAATGCTGAGGAGAACAACAGAGCAACCGTATTCGGCTACTATGTTCCTGATCCAGAGCGTTTTGGCGTTGTTGACTTTGATAAGGACGGACACGCTCTTTCTATCGAGGAAAAGCCTGCTGTTCCAAAGAGCAATTACGCAGTTACAGGACTTTATTTCTACCCCGCAGGTGTAAGCGCAAGAGCAAATCAGGTAAAGCCTTCTGCCCGCGGAGAGCTTGAGATAACAACACTCAACGAGATGTATCTTCACGATAATCTCCTTGATGTTCAGCTTCTCGGACGCGGTTTTGCATGGCTTGATACAGGTACTATGGACAGCCTTGCAGAAGCTACAAACTTCGTTCAGATGGTCCAGAATCGTCAGGGAATCCAGATCTCGGCACCTGAGGAGATCGCTTTCATCAACGGTTGGATAGATAAAGACGGACTGATGAAGTCTGCTGAGAAATATGGAAAGTCGCCATATGGTCAGCATCTGAAAAAAGTTGCTGAAGGCAAAATAAAGTATTAAGGAGAAAAGACCATGACCATATTTGTTACAGGCGGAGCCGGATTTATAGGCTCAAATTTCGTATTCCATATGCTTGATACATATCCGGATTACAGGATAGTATGTCTTGATAAGCTCACATACGCAGGCAATTTATCAACACTTGAGCCTGTTATGAAGAATCCTAACTTCCGTTTCGTGAAGATAGATATATGCGACAGAGAAGCAATCTACAAGCTTTTCGAGGAAGAAAAGCCTGATATTGTAGTTAACTTCGCAGCAGAGTCACATGTTGACCGCTCTATCGAGAACCCTGAGATATTCCTTCAGACAAATATCCTCGGTACACAGGTACTTATGGACGCTTGCCGCAAGTACGGCATACAGCGTTATCATCAGGTGTCAACAGATGAGGTTTACGGTGATCTCCCACTTGACAGACCTGACCTTTTCTTTACAGAGACTACACCTATCCACACAAGCAGCCCTTACAGCTCATCCAAGGCAGGCGCAGATCTTCTTGTTATGGCGTACAATCGTACATATGGGCTTCCTGTGACAATTTCAAGGTGTTCAAATAACTACGGTCCTTACCACTTTCCCGAGAAGCTTATTCCTCTTATGATAGCTAACGCTCTCGCAGACAAGCCGCTTCCTGTGTACGGTCAAGGACTTAATGTACGTGACTGGCTCTATGTTGAGGATCACTGCCGCGCTATCGACCTTATCATACACAAGGGCAAGGTCGGCGAAGTGTACAACGTAGGCGGTCACAATGAGATGAAGAACATCGACATCGTTAAGCTCATCTGTAAGGAACTTGGCAAGCCTGAGAGCCTTATCACACACGTTGAAGACAGAAAGGGACACGATATGCGTTATGCTATCGATCCGACTAAGATCCACAACGAGCTTGGCTGGCTGCCTGAGACAAAGTTCGAGGACGGTATCAAAAAGACTATCAAGTGGTATCTCGAGAACCGTGAGTGGTGGGAAACTATAATCAGCGGTGAATATCAGAACTACTATGAGAAGATGTACGGAAATCGTGCAGAGGTGTGATATATGAAAGCATTTGTAACAGGTGTAGGCGGACAGCTCGGACATGATGTTATGAACGAGCTTGCAAAGCGCGGATATGAGGGCATAGGAAGTGATATCATCCCCTCAGTTGATATAAAATATCCTTATGTACAGCTTGATATAACCGATGGGGCAGCAGTAGAAAAGGCAATATCGGAAGTAAAGCCTGATGTTGTTATCCACTGTGCAGCATGGACAGCAGTTGACGCTGCCGAAGATGAAGAGAACAAGCCGAAAGTCAAGGCTATAAACGTTGACGGTACACAGAATATCGCCAATGTCTGTAAAAAGCTTGACTGCAAGATGATATATATTTCCACTGACTATGTATTCAACGGACAGGGAACAGAACCATGGCAGCCTGACTGCAAGGATTACGCTCCACAGAATGTATATGGACAGTCAAAGCTGGATGGTGAGCTTGCAGTATCTAATACTCTTGATAAGTACTTCATCGTGCGTATCGCATGGGTATTCGGAGTAAACGGTAAGAACTTCATCAAGACTATGCTGAACGTAGGTCAGAAATATCCTGAAGTACGTGTTGTATCTGATCAGATAGGTACACCTACTTATACTTTTGATCTTTCAAGACTTCTTGTTGATATGGCAGAGACTGAGAAATATGGCTACTACCATGCTACAAACGAAGGTGGATATATCTCATGGTACGACTTTACAGTTGAGATATATAAGCAGGCAGGAATGTCCACAAAGGTAAATCCTGTTACTACAGCAGAGTACGGACTTTCAAAGGCAGCAAGACCTTTCAACAGTCGTCTTGACAAGTCAAAGCTTGTTGAAAACGGCTTTACTCCGCTTCCTTCATGGCAGGATGCACTTTCACGTTATTTAAAGGAGATACAGTAAAATGGGACAGATAACAGTTGAGAAAAATGTCGGCGGCATAGAGGGACTTTGCGTTATAACTCCCGCTGTTCACGGTGACAGCCGCGGTTATTTTATGGAGACTTATTCACAGCGTGATATGGAAGAAGCAGGTTTGAATATTGAATTTGTTCAGGATAATCAGTCCTGTTCTACAAAAGGCGTACTTCGTGGACTTCACTTCCAGAAGCAGTTCCCTCAGACTAAACTTGTACGCGCTATAAAGGGAAGAGTTTTTGATGTTGCTGTTGATCTTCGTACAGAGAGCAAGACATACGGTAAGTGGTTCGGTGTTGAGCTTTCTGAGGAGAACAAGAAGCAGTTCCTTATCCCTAAGGGATTTGCTCACGGTTTCCTTGTTCTCAGTGACGTTGCAGAGTTCTGCTATAAGTGTGATGACTTCTATCATGCTAATGATGAAGGAGGAATGGCTTGGAATGATCCTGAAATAGGTATAAAGTGGCCTGAGCTCGTAGGCGAATATAATGGCACAGCAAGTGCTGAAGGTTATACGCTTGAAGACGGTACTAAGCTAAATCTTTCTGATAAGGATCAGAAATGGCTTGGTTTTAAAGATACATTTAAATTTTGATATTATATGCAGCTCTGTAACAAAAGGGCTGCATTTTTTGTAGTCTGTTTTTGAAAACATTGTATCACTCCCTTTATCATTTCCTACAAACCGTAGTACGTTATGTTGTTTAATGTTACAAAGATTTTGATTGAAGATAACTATTTACAAAAAAACAATATCTTCAATTGATCAATGTGTTATTATATACTCAGAGAGTTCATAGCGTTATGCTATTTGTTTTTTATGGTTATCTGTTTTTGGTGTTTTGTATGGGGGGATCACATGAATAATTCGTCACTTTATATTTCATATGTGATAACTGAGGTCTTTTGTATTTTATTTTCCATAGGTATTATTATAAAATCTAACAAAAATGTTGGTACACAGATCCAGATGCGTCATTTCAGAGGCATGGCTATGTTTTTTATAATTTACCTTATAAGTGATATCTGGTGGGCACTTGGACAAGGCGGTCTGATACCGTTCAACACTACGCTTAACAAAGCAACAAATACTGTGGGACTGGAGTCAGTATCTCTGCTGACTCTCGCCTGGTGCATATTCGTTATTTTACGTATCGACCAGAATAACATGAAGGAAACAATAACATTAAGAGTAATACACTATACTGTAACTATTGTGGACTGTATAATTACGATATCATCTGTTTTTACAGGCTTTTATTTCTATATTGACAAAAATGGTATTTTTCAGTTTGCAGACGGTTATATCGTACATATCATATTGACCTTCGTACAGCTTTTCGGAAGCGGATTATACTCTTTCCGAAAAAGCTTTGCAAATCAGCAGGTCAAGCTCAAAAAGGAATATCGCTTACCGCTGTTTTTTATAATCATTCCTTCGGCAACAGCAGTCCTTGAAGGTATACTGCCGCTTACTCCCATAGTTGCGATGGGAATACTTCTTCCGATACATTATTCCTTCCTTGAGATACAGAACAGCGAGATATACTCCGACGCGCTTACAGGACTTAATAACCGCAGACGTATGGAGATATTCCTGCAGGACATGATACATAATGCTACTGAAAGCAATTCTTTCAGGATACATATGATAGATGTCAACGATTTCAAGCTTGTCAATGATAAATTCGGTCATATAGTTGGAGACAAGACTCTCCAGCTTGTTGCTGACGCGATCCACAATGTTTCGGACAGGCTTCATGGCTTCTGTGCAAGATACGGCGGCGATGAATTTGTGCTGATAATCAATGATGATACAGATATCGATGAGGCTATACAGAATGAAGTTAATGTACTGCGCCAGAAATGTGCCGATCTTATCCCTGCTATCACAGTATGTACAGGCTGTGCTGAGTGCAGATCGGGAGCAATAACAGCTACACAGCTTATCGCGCAGGCAGATGAGCAGCTGTATATCCAGAAAGAAATTTTCCACGGAAGAAGAAAAGCAGAAGATGCTGAATAAAAAGGCAGCCTATTGGCTGCCTTTTCTTTATGATCTCCTGAAAGTGTTAATAATTTTCAGTTGATTTTTATGATATAACTGCTCCGGACAAATTCTGAGCAATTTCAAGATCTTCATTGAAGATCATACCTGATTTTGGGCATTGAATAGTCGAAAAAATAGTGATATAATAAATCTGAAAAATTTTTTGAAAACTACTTCGACATTTTCTGTTCGAGTTACGACTAATAAGTAGATGGGCAACGAACTATCCGAAAGGAGGTATATATGGATAACGGTGAAAGTAGCTACCGCCGTTTTCTATCAGGTGACAAGGACGGTCTCGCAGAAGTTATGCGCATATACCGTGACGGTCTTGTCTTATACCTGTCAAGCCTTGTATGTAATATAAATATCGCTGAAGAATTAATGGAAGAAACTTTTGTAAAACTATATGTCAAAAAGCCCAAATATAAAGGAAAAAGCTCATTCAAGACATGGCTTTATTCCATTGCCAGATTTACGGCAGTTGATTATATAAGAAAGAATTCTTCTGTTTTGCAGACTTCTCTTGATGATGCCGAGTCAAAAGTAAGCGAGGAAAACCTCGAAGGCAGGATCATTCAGAATGAGGAAAAACGCGTTATACATAAGGCTATACGAAAACTTAAACCCGAATATGAGCAGGCACTGTATCTGACATACTTCGAGGATTTTTCAAACAGAGAAACGGCAAGCATAATGAAAAAAACAGAAAAACAGGTCCGTGATATTCTTTATCATGCCAGAAAGACCCTGAAAGCAGAACTTATCAAGGAGGGCTTTGTGTATGAAAAGCTATGAAGAAACTATTGC
>JAEEGL012275501.1_pt1 | contig 49342 bp, 52 predicted proteins | sample 9134231 | NCBI WGS metagenome assembly JAEEGL01 (sample SAMN16246548, study PRJNA631951) | gut metagenome | biome: gut microbiome; feature: rumen; material: fiber-attached | host: Bos | place: Iran: Karaj | collected 2018-10 | reverse complement strand
TTAAGTTTAAATATCCAATTATTCGCTCACGTTAAAGCTCAAGGTTCTACTCAAAATGGTAGAGATTCAAGAGGTCGTAGATTAGGTGCTAAAGCAGCTGATGGACAAATCGTTTCTGCAGGTAGTATTTTATACCGTCAAAGAGGAACAAAGATTTATCCAGGTGAAAACGTTGGAATGGGTAAAGATCATACTTTATTCGCTAAAATCTCTGGAACTGTTAGATTCGAAAGATTAGGCAGAGATAAGAAAAAAGTAAGTGTTTACGAAGCTTAGTTAAAAGACCTTAAATAGGTCTTTTATTTATGGTATACTTATTATGGTGAAGCATATGGTGTACTATAGTATTAATGATAGGGTTTATTCTTTAGAATTAGGAAGTTTTTTTGAAAACCAAGTAAAAGATTATATTCATGGAGGATTCTTAGAGTTTGATAATTTGGATCTTGAAGAAAGATATCAAAAAATTGATTATTTGTTTGGTTTTGTTGAAAGAGCATTTGTAGCTTCTTTTGGAGATATACAAGATGAAAATCCAGATTATAAGTATGCAAGTGAGATTCATGAGATAACAAGTAGGGTTCCTTCTGTTGATCGCTTACAAAAATATGTACATCAAAGAGGCAATATAGAGAGAAGTATTGAATTAATTCATGAATTTATGGAACAAATTCTATCTTTACGAGATAGAATGTTAAATGAAGATAAAGAACAAAATGAAGAGATGAGGCAGGTGATATAACATGTATGTAGATGAAGTTGTAGTTAAAATTATCGCTGGAAAAGGTGGAGATGGATGTACTTCATTTAGAAGAGAGAAGTTTATACCTTTTGGTGGACCAAATGGTGGTTCTGGCGGTAAGGGTGCCGATATAATATTTAAAGTAGATAAAGGATTAAAAACTTTAGTTGATTTAAAGTATGCTAAACAAATTAAAGGTGAAAAAGGTACTAATGGTAAGGGTTCTAATAAACATGGAGCTGATGCTAAAAATGTAATTATTAAAGTACCAGAAGGAACGACTGTATTTGATAAAGATACTGGTTTAGTTTTATGTGACTTAGTAGAAGATGGTCAAGAATTTGTTATTTGCCATGGTGGACGTGGTGGTAGAGGTAATGTAGCTTTTGCAACACAAGAAAATCCTGCACCTAAAATGAGTGAATATGGTGAACCTGGTGAAGAAAGATTAGTAAAATGTGAATTAAAAGTTTTAGCTGATGTTGGTTTAGTTGGAATGCCATCAGTTGGTAAGAGTACATTACTTTCAATGATTAGTAATGCTAATCCAAAAATAGCAGCTTATCATTTTACGACATTAAATCCTAATTTAGGTGTTGTTAAATTAAAAGATGATAGATCTTTTGTAATGGCTGATTTACCTGGTTTAATTGAAGGTGCTTCCACAGGTGCTGGTTTAGGTGAAAAATTCTTAAAACATGCAATGAGAACAAAAGTAATAGCTCATGTAATAGATATGGGTGTTTTTGAAGGAAGAAATCCAATTGAAGATTACGAAATAATCAGAAAAGAAATTGAGGCTTATGATGAAAAATTAGCTAGAAAGCCAGAACTAGTTGTTGCTAATAAAATGGATTTACCAGATGCTAAAAAGAATCTAGAAGATTTCAAAAAGAAATATCCTGATAAAAAAGTTGTTACAATAAGTGCTTTAAATGACGAAGGGGTTGCTGATTTGGTTAAAGAACTAGCTGATATGTTAGAAGATGCTGTTTTAGAACCAATATATGAAGACACTAGTTTTGAAAGTCATGTAATATATAAATTTAAAAATGAAAAGCCATATACAATTACGAGAGATAATGAAGGTGTATGGATTATTAAAGGCGATGAAATTGAAAAATTACTTGTTATGACAAAATTCCAGGAAGATGAAGGTGTAGCAAGATTTGCAAGAAGATTAAAAGCAATGGGTATTGATGATGAACTTGAAAGCTTGGGTGCTAAACCTGGTGATGATGTTCAAATACTAGATTATATATTTACTTTTAAGGAATAAGAGCTATTTATATAGCTCTTATTTTTTACAAAAAATAACTTCAGTGGTATAATTCTTATTGTTTTTGGGGGGGTGAAAGACATGGCAAGAGATGAAAGGTTTTTAAGTTTGCTAAGAGCAGGATTTGAACCACTAACAGAAGATGATGAAATTGTTGCTAATTATGTAATTAATCTATTACCTGAAGGAATAAATGCTGTTAATATAATTAATCCTAGTCGTGATTTAAGAGATACTTTTCATAGATCAACTAAATCTTTTAGAATGTATGAAGATGAAAGTTTAATGGAAAAACTCTTGTATGAAAGAACTCATGCAAAATATATTAAAACAGATATTGATCATCCTTATGTATTTGATGTTAAATTTTTACCTTATGCTAATTTAACACCAGCAATATCACTACCTAGAACAGTTGATTATATAAGTGATGTTTATTTAGCCCATGAATTTCACCATGTATTAAAAGATACTAATCCAAAAGAAAGTAAAACTAAATATAGATTTTCAGAAGTAATACCTATGTTTTATGAATTAGTTAGAGCTGATAAGGAAGAAATAAATCTTGTTAGAAGAGAAATACTTAATAGAAGAATTGCTTTATTACAATTTGATCTATTAGAATATAGAAGGAATCCTTCTAGATACAGTAATAAGTTAGATAAAGGATTAAAGTATTATAATAGTTTCTATTATGCTCTTGCGATGTTTAGAGCTTATAAAGATAATCCTAAACAAGTATTAACTTTAGTAAGTAGGGTTTTAAAACAAGAAATATCTACTTTAGATTTATTATATATTTTAGATCTTTATGATAACGGAATGGATTCTGTTGTTGAAGAAGAAATGGATGATATTAAGTTTGTTTTAAAGAATAGTTAAAAAACTATTCTTTTTTTTGTTATAATATTATTGGGTGATGGTTGATGAAAAGATATATTTTATTTTTATTAATTATATTTTTTGTAGCTACACCTGTTAATAGTTTAAATAAAGGTGTTATTGATATAACTCAATTAACAATGAGTGATGAATTAGAATTGTTAGATAAAGGTGTTATTACTTCATATGAACTTGGTAGCCTTTATTTAGATAGAATAAATACTTATAATGATACTTTTAAAGCGATTATAACGATTAATCCTAATGTCTTAGAAGAAGCTAAAGAAATGGATGAATTACGCTCTAGAGGCAAAATAAAAGGCCGATTACATGGTGTTTTTATTATTGTTAAAGATAATGTAGATGTTGTTGGGATGCCTACTACAGCGGGAGCTAAAGCCTTAAGTGATAATTATCCAAGTGTTGATGCACCAATTGTAAAAAAATTAAAAGATGAAGGTGCTATTATTATTGGTAAAGCTAATATGAGTGAGTTTGCTTTTTCAGCTAGAGATAGTAATAGTTCTTATGGCTATGTAAGTAATGCTTTTAGAGTAGATTATACATCTTATGGAAGTAGTGGAGGAAGTGCTGTAGCTGTTGCTTTAAACTTTGGTAGTGCAGCAATTGGAACTGATACTAATTCTTCAGTTAGACTTCCGGCTTCAGCAGCTGGCTTAGTTGGTTTAAGACCAACATATGGTAAGTTAAATAATAATGGTATTATTGCTTATGATATTTATAGAGATACAGCTGGAATACTTACTAAAAGTGTGGAAGATAATGCTTTAATTATGGAAGTATTAACTGGGGAAGATTATAACTTAGAAATAGATAAAAAAATAAGAATAGGTGTACCAAGGAGTTTTTATATTGATGCTTTTTCACCTATAAAAGAAATGTTTGAAGAAGAGATTGGAAGATTAGAACAAGAAGGAATCGAAATAGTTTATTTAGATAACTATTATGGTAATAAAGAAGCTAGTTATAATACTAATTCAGTAGCTGGTTTTACGATGTGTAGAGCATTTAATGAGTATATAGTTAATACTAGTGGAAGTATAAAAAGTTTTAAAGAACTATCAAAGAGTAAGGGTAAGATATCTAGTTTAAGTGGTTATTATAAATCTTGTAATTATAGTGATAAAGATATAAAAAAAGTAATGAATCAAAAAGAGAAATTAAGAGAACATGTAGATAAGATTTATAGTGATTATGACTTAGATTATATAATGTATCCCGTTACAAAAAATGAGATATATCAAAGAAAAGAAAAAGATAAACTATTAAATAATAGTAGAACAGTGTCTTCAACAATTGGTTATCCAAGTATTGTCGTACCTTTAGGTTATTACGATGAGATGCCTTATGGGTTAGAATTAATGGGTAAAAGTAATGAGGAGAATAATCTTTATAAAATTGCTAATCTAATAGAAAAACATAATAATTTAATAAACAGTCATGATAGTGCAGCAGATAGATTATATGTTGTGGATGATACTGTTAAGAAGTTAGTTAGTTTATATTTAGAAAATTATGGAAATCCAGAAAAGCGCGAATGGTTAAATAAAGTTTATCGATATTTTAGAAGTTATAATGAATTAGATGAAACGGAAATAAATGCGCAATTGTTAATCGATGAATATTATGCGACTAATGATAATGAAGATATTAATGATAATGATGTAAAATTGATATATGGTTTAAGTTTTCTTTTTATGTTAATTTGGCCATATTCTAAAAGATATATTGAAAGAAGAAAAAGAATAAATAATATTTTATATTATGCTAATTTATGATAAAATTTTATGTGGAAGGTAGAGATGTTTATGGAATATGATGTAGTAATAGTAGGGGCAGGACCTGCGGGTCTTTTCGCTGCTTATGAATTAATAACTAAGAATAAAAAGTTGAAAGTTGCTTTATTAGATAAAGGATCTTGTGTTGAAAATAGAGTTTGCCCAATGAACAAAAAAGGTATTCCTTGTCAAAATTGTAATCCTTGTGCAGTATTAGCTGGATATGGTGGAGCAGGAACTTTTTCTGATGGTAAATTAAATTTTATACCTAAATTAGGTAAAAGTGATTTAACTAAATATATGCTTGAAAGTGAAGCTAATAAGTTAATTGATGAAACAGAAGAAATCTTTAATAAATTTAATATGGATGCAGAAGTATATCCATCTAATATGGATGAAGCTAATGAAATAAAAAGACAAGTAGCTATTGCTGGAGCAAGATTATTAATTATTAAACAAAAGCATTTAGGAAGTGATCACCTACCTGAATATATTCAAGGTATATGTGATTATTTAACAAAAAAAGGTGTTACTTTAATTGATAGAGCTGATGTAATTGATATAAAAACTAATAAAGTTAATGATCATGAAGTAACATATAAGAAGGGAAAAGATAATGTTGTTTTAAAAGCTAACTATGTAATTGTTGCTCCAGGAAGAACTGGCGCTAAATGGATACAAGAATTAGCTGATAAATATGAAATACCTTATCTATCTCAAAGTATTGAAATAGGTGTTAGAGTAGAAGTTAGAAAAGAAATAATGGAAGAATTAACTAATGTTATTTATGATCCAACAATATTTATTAAAACAGAAACTTATGGAGATGAAATAAGAACATTCTGTACTAATCCTGGCGGATTTGTAGCTAAAGAAAATTATTATGGTTTTATTTGTGTTAATGGTCATGCTTTAAAAGATATTAAGAGTAATAATACTAACTTTGCATTTATATCAAAAGTAAATTTAACACAACCAGTAACTAATACAAGATTGTATGGTGAATCAATTGCGAGAATCGCTAATGTATTAGGTGATGGTAAACCAATTATTCAAAGTTTAAAAGACTTGAAACAAGGTAGAAGAAGTGAATGGCATCGTATTAATAAAGGATTTATTGAACCAACGCTTAAAGACTGTGTGGCGGGTGATTTAGCATTAGTAATGCCACATAGAATTATTACTAATATCTTAGAAGGATTAGATACTTTAAATAAGATTATTCCTGGTGTTGCTAACGATGATACTTTATTATATGGACCAGAAATTAAATTCTTTAGTAATGAAATTGAAACAGATAATAATTTTAGATTAAAAGAAGATAATATATACTTTGTTGGTGATGGTGCTGGTAAAGCTGGTAATATTGTTACAGCAGCTGCTACTGGTTTAATTGCGGCAAGAGATATCTTAAAAAGAAATAAAGAATAACATAAGTTATTCTTTTTTTTGTGACAATAAAATGATATAATAATTAGAGAATAGAAAAGTATGTGGATGTGATGATATGGCAATGAGAAAAGGTAAAAGCTTATGTATGTTCTCCGCAAAGGGTGGCGTAGGTAAGAGTGTAAATATACTTAATTTAGCAGGTGTTTTTGAACATTTAGAAAAGAAAGTTTTAGTAATAGATTTTGATTTATATAGTGGTTCTATTGCTACATATATTAATAAGAAGTTTAAAAAATCTGTGTATGATATGGCTGAAGATGTTTTAAATAACAGATTCACAGAGATAGGTGACTATGTAGTTAATTTTGATAAGTACATAGATGTTTTAGCTGCACCAAGAGATCCAAGAGATGCTGGTAAAATTGATGTTAGAACAATACCTGATATTATAAAAATTGCCAAATTAAACTACGATGTAGTTTTAGTTGATACCAATCATGCACTTAATGAAATAAATTTATTAATACTAGAAAATGTTGATGAAGTACTATTTATGACAACAAATGATCCACTTGATTTAAAGAGTTTAAGGTCACTTATAGCAATATTCAAAGACTTAGAAATGAATAATTATAAAGTGCTATTAAATAATAGTAGAGATCCATTTAAATCATATTTTAGTTTATATGATATTAAACATATTCTTAAAACAAATATTGATTATACTTTATCTGTTGATTTGTTCTTAAAAGATATGGAAAAGTATATTATGGATGGAATTATACTTTCTTTAGAGAAAAAATTCAGTAGTGCTTTAAGTAAGGATTATCAAACATTCTTAGTTATTGCTACAGATTTGCTTGGAGGTAAGTAAGATGAGTAAGTTAGTTGAAGCATTTAATCTAGATGTAAAAAGTCAATATACACCAAGTAATGATTATGAAGTATTTAAAGATAAAGAATTATTAGATTTATTTAGAGTAAAAGTACTTGAAAGTTTATCTAATAAAGGAATGTTTAAGAAAAGTATTAGTAGCGATATTATTAATGATGAAATAAATGAAGTAAGTAGAGGTTATGACTTGAGTAGTCAAGAAAAGAGTTATCTATTTAATTTAGTAGATAATGAAGTAAATGGTTATGGACCTTTAACTGAATTATTAAAAGATAAAAATATAAGTGAAATAATGGTTAATAATCCAAGAGAAATTTTTGTTGAATTAGATGGTAAGATTCAAAGAGATAACTCAGTTTCATTTATTAATGAAGAACATATTATTAGAACAATTGAAAAACTATTAAATGAAAGTGGTAAATCAATTGATGTTAATAATCCAATGGTAGATGCTAGACTTAGTGATGGTAGTAGAATTAATGCAATAATTCCTCCACTTTCTAAAAGTCCTGTTATTACAATAAGAAAATTTAGAAGTAATATGGTTGATATGGATACATTAGTAGGTAATGGTACATTAACACCATATATGGCTAGATTCTTAGAAGCTGCTGTTAAAGCTAAGTTAAATATTATAGTTAGTGGTAATAGTGGTGCTGGTAAAACAACATTATTAAATATATTAAGTAGTTTTATTGATAATGGTGAAAGAATTATTTCAATAGAAGATGCTTTAGAATTAAATTTGAAACAAGAAAATGTTGTTAGTTTAGAAACAAAAGCATCTAATTATGAAGGTGTAGGGGAGATTACAGTAAGGGATTTAGTTAGAAATTCTTTACGTATGAGACCTGATAGAATTATTATTGGTGAAGTTAGAGGAGCTGAAGCATTCGACTTATTACAAGCTATGAATACTGGTCAAGATGGATCTTTAACAACATTACATGCTAATAGTTCTAGAGATGCTTTAAGAAGACTAGAAACAATGGTTTTAATGGATTCAGCATCAGCACCAGTAACAGCAATTAGAGAATATATTGATAATGCCATAGATATAGTAGTTCACATGAGTAGAATGAGAGATGGCAAAAGAAAGATTACCAATATTTCAGAAGTTGTTGGAGTTAAAAATGGTGAATTAATAGTTAAAGATATATTTGATTTCACATTAGATGGAATTAAAGAAAATGGTGAAGTAGAAGGTAAATTTACTTTGAAAAAATATATTCCTGAATGCTTAACAAAAATTCAAGAAGCAGGAATAAATGATTTGGATAAAATGTTTAAAATAGAAAAAAAGAAATAGAAGGGAAAGATAAATATGAGTGATTATAAAGTATTATTTGAAGTATTAATTATAATAATAGTTATAATACTTGTATTTTTTCTTACACGTTTAATCGTTTCAATATTGAGAAGTAAAAGATTAGAAGATTATTCAATTAGTCCTAAAGGTAATGATTTTAATTTAGAAAAGAAACTATGGAAATATATTAATGATATTAGTGATGTTTTAAATTATATTATCTATATGGAAGATGCTGCTAAAAAATATGAAAAGTATATTAAAAGTGGAGAAGAAGAGTATAAAAGACCAATTGATTATATTACGATAAAAATAGTATTTGCTTTAATGATGGTCGTTTTATATACATTTGAATTGGGTTTACAAGGACTTAATTTCAATTTCTTTGTTTTCTTATTAATTTTAATATTAGGATTTATGTTCCCTGATCTATTATTTATGATAGAAGATAAGAAGAAAAGAAAATTTGTTTCAGGTGACATACTAAAAGCAGTTATTATAATGAGTAATAGTTTTAAATCTGGTAGAAATGCTTATCAAGCAGTTAGTGATGTAATCGACAGATGTGATGGAGCAATACAAGATGAATTTATTCATGTAAGAGATGACTTAGATCATGGGTTAGGTTTAGGAGATGCTCTAGGTAGATTATATGAAAGAGTACCAGATAATGATGTTTTATACTTAGCTAATGTTTTAAAATTAGTTAATAAAAGTGGTTTAAATATATCTAATGCTTTTGATAATGTTGAACAAACAATTATCAATAAAAAAAGAGAAAGAGATTCTATTAATAATATTAAAAATGCTAATAGAATATTTAGAAATGTTTTGGTATTTATACCATTGATATTATTCTTAATTGTTATAATTCTAAATAAAGATTATCAAATGTTATTATTTGGAACATTTGGGGGTTGGAAAATAATTGCTATAGAAGTATTAATTTATGTTATTTATGTAGCAATGGTTAATAGTTTGGTAAGGAGAAACTAAAATGAAAGATAGTATAGCTAGCAGATTTTATGAAAAAAAGCGAATAGATAAACTAAAAGCCAAAATAAAAATGTTGGGAATTAACTATGATCCTTATATCTTATTAGGAGCCAAAGTTATTATTTCAATATGTTTATTTGTTTTCTTGTTGGCTAGTGGTTGTGGTTTTATTATTTCTCCTATTGTAGCTATATTATTTTATTTCTTTGCTGGTTATTTTTTTATTGATTTTAGAATTTATCTTCGTATGAGAAGATTAGAACGTGATGCATTAGATTATATTCCTTTATTATTACTAAGTATGGAAAATGGACGTAATATTAAGAATGCTATTGCTGCAAGTTCTGAAGTTATAGATAATGAGTTATCTAGGGAATTTAAAACAGTTATTAAAGACACAGAAATGGGTCGTAGCTTAGATGAAGCATTAAAAGAGTTATCTGAAAGAATTCCTGGTAATTATATTAATAATATGATTTTAAGCTTAGAAGAAGCGAATAGATTAGGTGTTAGTATTAATGATAGTGTTAATAGACAATTAACACTTATTAATGAAAGTAGAATAAATTTTGAAAAGAGAATACTAAAAGGAATTCCTCTTCATATAGCATTATTATCATTATTATGTTTTATTATAATGTTAGTAGTTTTAGTACTATATAAATGATGAACTTAGTTCATCTTTTTTTATGGGGAAAATTGTGTTATAATAGCCTCAATGAGGTGAAAGAGACTATGAAAGAAGATTTAAAGAAGATATTTTATATGGGTTTAGGAGCAATGTCTTTAACTAATGAAAAAGCTAAAGAATTGAAAGAAGAACTACTAAAAAAAGGTGAAGAGCTTTATGAAAAAGGTGCTGTAGCTAATGAAGAATTAAAGCACAATATTAATGAAGCTATCAAAGATAGAGTTACGGTAGTTCAAGTTGAAGATGTTAATAAAGATACAATTTTAGCAAATATAGATAAATTAAGCGAAGAAGATAAGAAAGAAATTATTAAAGCTTTATCTGGAGAAAAGAAGAGTAAAAAAGAGGAAAAGTAGAGAACTTTTCTTCTTTTTAAATGTTAAATATGGTATACTTAGAGAGATGATAATAGGAGGTGTTTCTATGAATAATATTTCTGGAAAAGATAGATTATTTGAAATTTTATCTATCATTAAAAGAAATGGTATTTTAAGTGGTATAACACCTCAAAAACTACGTAAAACTTGTGAGGAATTAGGACCAACTTTTATTAAAATAGGTCAGATACTTTCTAATCGACCTGATTTATTAAGTGATGAATATATTGATGAATTAAGTAAATTAAGAAGTAATGTTAAACCAATGGAATATGCAGAAGTATTAGAAATAATTGATGCAGAAACACCAAAAAGATTATTTGAAATTTTTTCTAGTATTGAAACAAAACCACTTGGTAGTGCATCAATTGCTCAAGTACATAAAGCTATTTTAAAAACAGGTGAAGAAGTAGTTATTAAAGTACAAAGAAAAGATATTAAAGAAAAGATGACTCTTGATATTAAAATCATGAAGAAAGCTTGTAAGATACTTAGAATAGAAAGCATCATCAATAATATAATATCTATTTCTGATATTTTAGATGAATTATTAGCAACTGCTATTGAAGAGATGAACTTTGTTGAAGAAGCGAATAATATAGTGGAATTTGCTAAATATAATGAAGAATTTGCATTTATGAAAGTACCTAAAGTATATAAGGAACTAACAAGTGAAAAAATGTTAGTTATGGAATATATTGATGGTATTAGAATTAATAATAAAGAAGAATTAGAAAGACGCGGTTATGATTTAAATGAAATAGCTGCTAAGTTAGCTGATAATTATATTTATCAAGCATTAGATACAGGATTCTTTCATGCTGATCCACATCCTGATAACATCTATATAATGGATGGTAAGATTGTTTATTTAGATTTTGGAATGATGGGTCATTTGAGTGCACAAAATAAAAACATATTAAAGAAATGTTTAATTAATATTAATGATAATGATATGTTTGAGTTAGAGAAAAATTTATTAATATTAGTTGATGCTAGAAGAGAAGTTAATCATGACAAATTAAGAAAAGATATTGAAAGAATTTTAGATAAAAATAAAAATCAAGATATTGCGAATATTGATATAGCTGATTTTTCTAATGATTTAATGAACATGTTTGTTAATAATAGTTTATCTGTTCCACATGATATAACAATGTTAGTTAGAGGAATAGTTGTATTAGAAGGTACATTGGAAACAGTTAATCCAAATATAAGTTTATTAGAAGTTATTAAAAATAGATTAGCTGGACATACAATTAAAGATGTATTTAATAAAGATAATATAAAAAAAGAAATAGTAGAAACTGTTTCTGGTTTAAATAAAATACATAAAATACCTGGTGACTTACATATTTTCTTAAAAGAAGCTTCTAATGGTAATTTGAAGTTTAATATGTCTTTACCAGATGCTAATAAATACTTTGATCGTTTAGAAAAAATGGTTCATCGTATTGTAGTTTGTATTTTAGATGTAGCATTTATTTTAGGTGCAGCTTTAATTGCATCAAATAGAGTAGAAACAAAAGAACAATCATTCTTGTTTTACTTATTTGTATTACTTGGAATAGTATTTACAATTTGGTTGTTTGTAAAAATGTATTTAGATAAGTTGAGTAGAAGAAAATAGTTAGGAGATGATAATAGTGAGTAAGTTTTTAAGTCGAAATAAACTAACGATTACTATTGTTATCTCTATTATTTTTGTTTTGGTAGTTGGATTCTTTTCTTATGTAATATATTCATATGGATTTTATGATAATTTACAAAATAATAAGATATTAGAATCTTATAATACTTATGATTTTGATAGTTTATATCCATATTTAGATGTTAAAAATGATAAATATATGAGTAAGAAGACATTAAATAGTATAGTTGATTTAATGTATAATAAATTAACATTACAACAAATATATAATAAATATTATCAAGATAGTGGAATATATAAAAATATAGATGAATTTACAAATGAATTCTACTATGGTTATGGAGCAGTTAGTTTTGATGATATTAAAATTAATTACTCTGGTAAATCAACATTGTTTTCTAGAAGAAAAGCAGTTGTAGAAAAGATTAATATAACTAGTGCTTCTGAAGAAAAAAGTGTTATGGGAACAATAAAGAATATCACTTTTAATATAGATAATAATTCTTCTTTGAAAATTGATGATAATATTGTTAGTTGTAAAGAGAATACTTGTAATATAGATTATATGTTTGGTGGGGTTCATTTAATTGAATATACAACAGGAGATTTTGTTTATTTGAGTATTTATAATATTTATCAAGATAATACAATTATTAATGTTAATGGGATTAAGAATCTAATTCCAATAGGTAAAAAGATAACTATAGCTGAAGATGATTTTGAAAAAATCATTAAAGAAGATGTAGAAATTAATAATGTTAATGTTGGTTTATATGCTTTATCAGCATGTAAAAAAATAGAAGGATGTCCAGGATATAACAGTTATATTTCTATTAATATAGATAAGACAGTATCATTTACGAGATATTACAATAACGGTGTTAATAATTATGCTGGTACTTATAAAATAGTTAATGGCTTTTTGATTATTAATTTTGATAAAGTAGATGGGGTAGAAACTAATCAGAGGGTTGTATTTAAAATTAATGAAGACGGATCATTTAGTAATGATAGTTATTGGTTTACAAGAAAAGCTTAAGAAATGATTTACATTTCTTTTTCTTTTTCTTTAAGCAAGTACATATGTATGATATAATATTTGTGTTTAAGGATGTGTTATTATGTTTAATTATATAAAAGGAATAATAGATGGTTATGGACCAAATTTTATTAGTTTAGAAAATAATGGTATTGGTTATTTAGTATATGTTCCTAATCCTTATTCTTATCATGAAGGAGAAGAATATAAAGTATATATATACAATCATGTAAGAGAAGAAGAAAATACTTTATATGGCTTTAAAACGGAGTCTGAAAGAGATTTATTCTTAAGATTAATAAATGTTAAAGGAGTAGGTCCTAAACTTGCTTTACCAATTTTAGCTAGTCCTGTAGATGCAGTTTATGATGCGATAGAAAGAGAAAATGTTTTATATTTAACTAAATTCCCTAAAGTAGGAGATAAAGTTGCACGTCAAATTATTTTAGATTTGAAAGGCAAATTAGTTAGAAATGATGATTTGTTTACAAATGATGGTTTAGATGAATTATGTGCAATTTTAGAGAGTTTAGGCTATAAAAAAGGTGATATTAAAAAGATATTGCCACAAGTTGATGCTTCTTTAAGTGTTGAGCAACAAGTTAAAGATGCTTTAAAATTATTAATGAGGTAGTTTATGAGAATTGGTGTTGATATAGATGATACTACTTCAAAAACTAATGATAGTTTAATTGAAGCAGCTTATAATTATGATAAAAAGTTTTTAAAAGGAAGAGGATTCCAAGATAAAAACGCTTATTCATTTACAGAAATGTTTTTTTGGAATGTAGTAGATGTAGATAATTTTTTGAATTATGTACGTAAGAGTAATTTTTATTTAAAATTAGAAGCTATGGAAGATGCTAGTAAGTGTATAAATAAATTAAGAAGCAAAGGACATAAAATTATTTTTATTACGAAAAGAAGTACTTGTTTGAAATCTAAATGGTATACAAAAAGATGGTTAAAAAAGAATGGTATTTCTTATGATAAAATTGTATTTGGTGCTCGTGATAAAGGAAAAGTAATAGAAGAAGAAAAAATAGATTTAATGATAGATGATGATATTAAAAACGTTAAAAAAGCATTGGATCTTGGAAGAAAAGCTTATTTAATGGATAGTAAATATAATCAAGATGCTAAAAAAATAGAGAGAGTAAAAAGTTGGAAAGAGATATATATTAAAATAAAGGAGGGTTAAAATGACAAGAATTGTTGATGGAAATCCAATTGAAATGTCTGATTTCGACCAAAGTATTAGACCTAATTCTTTAGATGAATATGTTGGTCAAGAAGAAATAAAAGAAAATTTAAGGGTTTTTATTAAAGCTTGTAAAATGAGAGATGAAGCTCTAGATCATGTTTTATTATATGGTCCTCCTGGACTTGGTAAGACAACTTTAGCTCATATTATTGCTCATGAGATGGGAACAAATATTAAAACAGCTTCTGGACCATCTATTGAAAAGAGTGGGGACTTGGCTGCGATTCTTTCACAATTAGAACCTGGTGATGTTTTATTTATAGATGAAATACATCGTATTCCTAGATACATTGAAGAGATATTATATCCAGCAATGGAAGATTTCGTTTTAGATATTGTTATTCCAAATGGAGATGGAACTAGTAGAAATCTAAAAATAGATTTGCCACCATTTACTTTAGTTGGTGCTACTACTAGAGCAGGTGATATTTCAGCTCCACTTAGAGATCGTTTCGGAATTGTATCTAAATTAAACTACTATAGTGATGATGAACTATTCCAAATTGTTAAAAGAACAAGTAAAGTACTTGGTATGCCTATTGAAGATAAAGCTGCTAAGGAACTTGCAAAACGTAGTAGAAAGACACCACGTATTGCAAATAGATTGTTTAAAAGAGTTAGAGATTTTGCATTAGTATTTGAACAACCAGAAATAGATGAAGAAATAACTAAATCTTCTTTAAAGAGATTACATGTAGATAATTTTGGTTTAGATCAAATAGATATTCAATACTTGGAAGCTTTAATAACAAAGTTTAATGGAGGTCCAGTTGGTGCTGGGACAATTGCTACAAGTATTGGTGAAGAAGTTACAACTATTGAAGATGTAGTTGAACCTTTCTTAATGCAAGAAGGATTTATTAAAAGAACTCCTAGAGGTCGTATGGCAACAGAAAAAGCTTATAAACATTTAGGAATTGAATATGAACCTAAAGGTAAATAAAACGGAAGAGAATTCCGTTTTTATTTTTTTATATTTTAGAAATTATTAAAAATTTTATAAAGTTATTCCTTTTTTGGCTTTTTAATGGTAAAATAATAATGTACTTAGGGTGGTGTTTTATATGGATGGAAAAACCGGATTGGTTGACGAAAGCGAGGACAAGAGGAAAAAAGTTTCATCAACTATCAAAGAAGTATGTGATGCTTTAAATGAAAGGGGATATAATCCTATTAATCAAATAGTTGGTTATTTGATTAGTGGTGATCCAGGTTACATTTCTGGCTATAAAGATTCTCGTTTGAAAATTCTAGAATTTGATAGAGCGGATTTGGCGGCTATTTTATTGGAAGATTATATACAAAATAACAAATGAGATGTTTAGGTCTTGATTTGGGTACTAAAACGTTAGGTTTGGCTTTAAGTGATAAATCTAATTTAATAGCTTCTCCCTTCAAAGTCATCCGTTGGGATGGGGAAGATTATGAGATGCTATTTAAAGAATTAGATAAGATTATTGAAGAAAATCAAATAACAGATTTAGTACTAGGTTTACCAAAAAATATGAATAATACACTAGGTTTTGCAGCCGAAAGAAGTATGAAATTTAAAGATGCATTAGAAAGTAGATATAAGCTTGATGTTAAATTGATCGATGAAAGATTATCAACTGTGGAAGCTACTAATTATCTATTAGATGCTGATATGAGTCGAAAAAAAAGAAAACAAGTTGTAGATGGTGTTGCTGCTAGTATAATACTAGATACCTATCTAAAAATGAAAGGTGAATAATTATGGAAGAAAAAAAAGGTGTTTTTACAATTGTTAATGAAGAAGGCCAACAAGTAGAATGTGAAATATTATTTACATTTGATTCAGATGAAACAAAAAAAAGTTATATAGTTTATACAGATAATACATTGGATGATGAAGGAAGTACTAAAGTTTATGCTTCTGTATATGATCCAACTGGACAAACTCCTAATTTAATGCCAATTGAAACTGAAAAAGAATGGTTAGTAATTGAAAATATTTTATCCACTGTACAAGAAAAAATAGAAGAAGCTGCAGCTAACAATTAGTTTTATGAAAGATAATAAAAAATCAAAAAAAGGCGTTTTAATATGCCTTCTTTGTTTAATTGTAGTAATAATTCTTATATGTGGTTTGGTTGGGAAAAAATATTATGATGATTCTTTAAAAGCAGTTTCTAGTAGTAAAGAAAACGATGATATCGTTTTTGTTGTGGATAAAGGTTTAAGTTCTAAAGGTGTAGTTAATAAATTGTATTCCGAAGGACTTATTAGAGATAAGAATACTGCTTATATTTATGTTAAGTTACATAAAGGTATTAATTTTAAAGCAGGGACATATATTTTAAATAAAGGTATGTCTTTTCAAGATATTATTAAAACAATAGATAGTGGAAATGTCTTAGATGACAGTATAACTATAAGGTTTATTCCTGGTAAAAGATTAACAACATATGCATCACAAATAAGTGAAGCTTATGGATATAGTGTTGAAGATATCTTAAATACATGGAATGATCCAGAATACTTACAAGAACTTATCGATAAGTATTGGTTCTTGACTGATGAAGTATTAAATGATAGATTATATTATGCGTTAGAGGGATATTTATCTCCTAACACATATCAGTTTGCAAAAGATGCTACTATTAAGGATATTACAGAAAAAATGTTAGATTTAACGGGAGCAGAGTTAAATAAATATAAGGAAGATATCAATAATAGTAATTTTACAGTACATGAAATGATTACAATGGCAAGTATTGTTGAACTTGAAGGATCTAATAGTGATGATCGTAAAGGTGTTGCTGGTGTATTCTACAATCGTTTAAATAATGGTTGGAGTTTAGGAAGCGATGTTACGACTTATTATGGTGCAAAGGTTGAAATGGCTGATCGTGACTTGTGGCAATGGGAAATTGAGCAAGTAAATGATTATAATACACGACCTGCAGGGATGGCTGGTAAATTACCAGTTGGACCTATTTGCAATCCATCATTAAAATCCTTAGAAGCAGCAATTGAACCAGAAGAACACGAATATTTCTATTTTGTTGCTGATAAAAATGGTAAAACGTATTTTAATAAAGATAATGCTGGACATCAGCAAACTATCGCTAAATTAAAGAATGAGGGTTTATGGTACGTTTATAAATAAGGTGATGTATAAATGAAAGAAAAAATAATTGAAATGGAAGAATATGCCCACGAGTATAATGTTCCTATTATAGAAAAGGATTCTATTGCTTTTATTATGAAATATATTAAAAGTAATGGAATAAAGGATGTTTTAGAAATTGGAACAGCTATTGGTTATTCTGCTATTTTAATGGCTAGTGTTTCTGATGAAGTTCAAGTAACAACTATTGAACGTGATGAAACTAGGTATATGGAAGCACTTAAAAATGTTAAAAAATGTGATTTAGAGAAGAGAATTACAGTTGTTTGTCAGGATGCATTAGAAATGAATTTAAGTGGTGTTAGTTACGATTTAATATTTATTGATGCAGCTAAAGGACAATATACAAAGTTCTTTGAAAAATATAAGTATTTTTTAAAACCTGGTGGTGTTATTATCTCAGATAACTTAAAATTCCATGGACATGTTGGAAATAGAGATAATATTGCTTCTAGAAATTTAAAACAATTAGTAGGTAAGTTAGAAAATTATATTGATTTTTTAAAAAATAATGATGAATTTGAAACAAACTTTTATGATGTTGGAGACGGCTTATCTGTAAGCAAGAGAAAAAATGAAGAATAAGATACTAATTTATGTAGATGATACTTCTTATTTAAGTGATTATAGAAAAGCAGGAGTTACTGCTTTTCTTTTTGCTTTAAAAGGTTATTGTGTTGGTTATGAAAATACATTAACTCTAGAAGAAATAGAAAAGTTAGATGTTTCAAATAAATACTTATTAATCAATAGAATTTTAGATTGTAAAGATATAGATAATTTAAGAAAATTATTAAAAGATATCAAAGATATAAAAGGTATTGTATATGAAGATATCGGTGTTTTTAACGTGGTCAAAGACTTAAAACTTGATGTCGAATTAATATTTTTCCAAAATCATTTTGCTACTAACTCATATTCAGTTAATTTTTGGCTAGATAGAGTAGATAGTTTAATGTTAAGTAATGAAATTACAAAAGAAGAAATTATAAAAATACTAGAAAATGCTAAAAAAGAATTATGTGTACACGTATTTGGTTACAACCAAGTAATGTATTCAAGAAGATTATTGTTAACTAATTGGTCAGAAGAATTTAATGTTCCTAAAAAGAATAAAAATGTAATTGAGGAATTAGTAACTAAAATAAAATTTAGAGCGATTGAAAATGAATTTGGTACGGTAATGTATTCTGAAAATATTTTTAATGGTTTAGATTTGTTAGAATTAGATAACGTTAAATATGGTTATGTAAATACAACTTTCTTAGATCATGATACTGTTATGAAAATGATAGAGACAGGAAAGTTTGATGGTGGCGATAGAGGATTCTTGGAAAAAGAAACTATCTATAAGTTAAAAGAGGTGAAGAAATAATGGAAAGATTAGAATTATTAGCACCTGCTGGAGACTTAGAAAGACTTAAAATTGCTTGTTTATATGGAGCTGATGCCATTTATTTTGGTGGTCAAAATTATGGCTTAAGAGCGAATGCTAAAAACTTTAGCATCGATGATATTGCTGAAGCGGTAAAGTTTGCACATAAACTTAATAAACGTGTTTATGTAACAGTTAATATTGTATTCCATGATAAGGATTTAGAAGGTTTAGAAGATTATTTAAAAACATTAGATAAGATTGGTGTAGATGCCATTATTGTTTCTGATGTTGTAGTAATGGATTTATGGAAAAAACTTGGTTTAAAACTAGAATTACATGTTAGTACACAAGCTAGTACAATGAACTATGAAGCAGCTAGATTTTATAAAGAAATGGGTGCTACAAGAGTAGTTTTAGCTAGAGAAGCAAGTAAAGAAGATATAGTTAGAATAAAAAAAGAAACTGGTTTAGAAATAGAATGCTTTGTACATGGTGCAATGTGTACTTCATTTAGTGGTAGATGTGTTTTATCTAACTATGCTACCAATAGAGATTCTAATAGAGGTGGATGTGCCCAAATATGTAGATGGGTATTTAAACCAGATAATACTGATCAAGTATTTAGTATGACTCCTAAAGATTTAAATTTTGTTTCTTATATTGGTAAAATGATTGATGCAGGTGTTAATTCATTTAAATGTGAAGGCAGAATGCGTAGTGTTTATTATATAGCAACAGTTATTAATACTTATCGTAAATTAATGGATAAAGTTATTAATGGTACTTTAACCGAAGAATATAGTAAGTATTCATTAGATATCTTAAATAGATGTGCTAATAGAGATTCTACTGCTCAATTCTTTGATAAATTACCTGGTAAAGATGAACAATATTTCTTAGGTAGAGAAGAAGTAAGTAATAAGGATTTTTTAGGTATTGTTGTAGATTATGATAAAAATGAAAAAATGGTTACTTTAGAACAAAGAAATTATTTTAAACCAGGGGATATAGTAGAATTCTTTGGTCCAAATTACGAAGCAATTACTTTTACAATTCCAGAAGAAATATATGATGAAAAGGGAAATTTGATAGATGTTGCAAGACATCCACAAATGATAACAAAATTCAGGTGTGATCTAGATTTAGAGCCGTTTGATATGATGCGTTTAAAGGTTCTTGACATGAAAGATTATTTGTAGTATTCTTATGAAGACATTTTTGTAAGGAGATGTGGAAACATGACAAAAAAAGAAGAAATACTATTAACAGCAGAGGGTTATGCTGAATTAGAAGAAGAATTAAACGATTTAAGAGTTAATAAAAGAGCTGAAAATGTTCAAGCTATTAAAGAAGCTAGAAGTCACGGAGATTTATCTGAAAATTCAGAATATGATGCTGCTAGAGATGAACAAGCTAAAATTGAAGCTAGAATTCAAGAATTAGAATATAAATTAGAGAATGCAACTATTATTGATGCTTCTGATAAATCAAAGATCAATGTTGGTTGCAAAGTTAAAATATTATATGTTGAAGATGGTGAAGAGGATGAATATACAATTGTAGGTTCATTAGAAGCTGATCCATTTGAAAACAAGATTAGTAACGAATCACCAATAGGTGCTGCTATCATTGGAGCTAAGGTTGGAGATGTTGTTTCTGTTTCAGCTAACGGTTCATCATATGATGTTAAGATATTAGAAATAGCTTAAGGCTATTTTTTAATTGTAAAAATGAGTTGTATTATTTGAAAAATTTAGATATAATACTAATGTTTAAAAAGGAGAGGAATACTCATGAAAAATGTACATGAAATAGAATATGAAATTAAAAAAGATGAATGGTCTAAAATATTAGATGCAGCTTTTGAAAAAAAGGTTAAAGATGTTAGAATTGATGGATTCAGAAAAGGTAAATGCCCAAAGAATGTTTATATGAGTAAATTTGGTATTGAATCATTATATCCTGATGCTGTTGATGCTGCTGGTGCTAAAGCTTATACTGCAGTATTAAAAGAAAACAATTTAGTTCCAGTTTGTGAACCAAAAATGGATATTAAAGAAATTGATAAAGACCATATTATATTTACTTTTACAATTATTACTAAACCTGAAGTTAAATTAGGAAAATATAAAGACTTAGGTATAAAAAAAGATGAAGTTAAAGTAACTAAGAAAGAAATTGATGAAGAAATCGCTAGATTAGCTTCTAGATTTGCTGAAATAGTTGTTAAAGAAGATGGAGAAGTATTAGAAGGTAATACAGCAGTAATCGACTTCAAAGGATTTGTTGATGGCAAAGAATTAGATGGCGGTACTGGAGAGAATTATCCACTTGAAATTGGATCTCATACATTTATTCCTGGATTTGAAGAAGGAATCGTTGGAATGAAGGTTGGAGAAAAGAAAACACTTGATTTACAATTCCCAGAAGATTATACTCCTGAGTTAAAAGGCAAAAAGGTTAAATTTGATGTAACTGTACGTGAAATCAAAGAAAGAGTTCTTCCAGAACTTGATAAAGACTTCTATGCTGATTTAGGATTTGAAAATATCGATAACGAAGAAGACTTTAGAAAAGAAGTTAAGAAAGCTATCGAAGATAGAAAAGAAGAAGAAAATAAGAACAAATACTTAGATGAAGTATTAGAAGCTGCTGCAAAGAACATGAAGATTGAATTAAATCCAGAAATAGTTGATGATGAAGTTCATAGAATGATGAATCAATTTGCTCAACAATTAAAGATGCAAGGTATTTCATTAGAACAATATTTCCAATTTACTGGATCATCTCATGAAGATATGCATAAACAAATGGAAGGCGAAGCAGAAAAAAGAGTTAAATATCGTTATTTAATCGAAGCTGTTGCAGATGCTGAAAAGATTGAAGTAACTGATGCTGATGCAGAAGCTGAAGCTGATAAGATGGCTACTCAATATGGAATGGAAAAGAATGAATTTTTAAGTTCATTTGGTGGCTTAGAAGTTGTTAAATACGATGTTAGAATGCGTAGAGCATTAGAAATCCTTGGTGAATAAAAGTGTTAGAAATAACACTTTTTTATTTACTAATAATTTGGTATACTTATATAGATAATAAGGTGGTTGTGAAATGGCTATTAAAAATAGAGTAAAAGTTGATGGCGTAGTTCGTCCCCATATTATTATGGCAGCGAAACTTAAAAAGAATCTTTCTGAGAAAGATATTTTTGTAGTGAAGTTTTGGCGCAAGTTAAAAGAAGACAAGCTTTTCTTATTATCATTTATTATTACAGTTGCATTTACAACAATCTTTTTAATTGTTAAATTTAGTGAAGATGATTCTAGCGCTGAAAAAGATAAAATGAATAATGTTTATGTTGAAACAGAAGATGGCTTGAGTAAAGATGAAGCTTCTAATAATACTGATAGTAGTATTTCATTAAAAGGATATGTTGGTACTTATAGTAGAGAAGTTAATTTGTATGAACCATTAGAATTAACAGATTCATGTAAGATAGAATCTTATAAGATTATTTATAATGTTACTAAAGATGATCGAATTGAAAAATACTTCTATAGTTCTTGTGTAGGAACAATTAAATTATGGGAAGATGGCGTAACATATAAAGAAGATGGTGGCGTAAGATATATTACTTCTAATAATACATATTTTAAGTTCTTAAATGATTCAATTAAAGAGATTAGAGAAGATGAAATACTTAAATATGATGTTGATTATAGTATTAACAAATTAGAAGAAGACTTGTTGTTAGATAAAGATATTAATTTGTATTTTTATGGTGAAAATGTGGTCTTCTTAAAAAAAGATAATCTATTGTTATTAAGTGGTAAAAAGGTATTATTTAATGCTAATGATGAATATTATAATAATGGTGGTAGTCTTGATGTTAGATTCTATAAGTCAAAGAGTAAGTATACATTTAGATTTATAGTATTTGATAATAAAGAAAATGTATCTTGTTATGATCAAACTGAAGAAACAGAAACATTCACTGATGGTGAGTTATATACTATTTATAAAGTATCTTATGACGTGGAAACTGGTAACTTTGGTAGAGTGGATAAAGAAGTTACAAGAACTAAACTAAATAGTTGCCAATACTATGAAGAAGATATGAAAACTTTGAAAAATTAATAACAAAAAATTATATATGATTGAAGCTTTTTAAGCAAAAATTATAACCAAAAAAATATATGAACGAAAAACAATTTTTTTCGTTCTTTTTTTGTCAAAAAAGGGTAAAATTGATAGACAAAACTAGGTCAAAAATATATAATAGAAAACATTGAAAAAAGTTAATCTTGAGGAGGCGGGACATGAAAATTAATTTACCAGTTATGCTCCTAAAAGGCATAGCACTATTACCTCTTCAAGATGTAAGACTAGACTTAAATAGTGATATATCAAGTAGAGTTATTGATTTAGCAATAAACAAGCATGATAGTAATATATTAATAGTATGTCCGAAGAATCCATTCGAAGAGTCTCCTGACATTTCGGATTTACCTAACGTTGGTGTTGTAGGTAAGATTAAGAGTAAATTGGATTTACAAAATGGTAATACAAGAATAGTAGTAAGTGGAATTAAAAGGGTCAAGATTTTTGAATATATAAATGAATTAGAAGATGGGGACATCTTAAAAGCTCATATCGGAGAAATTGATTCTTTTTCTTTTGATGAAGTAGAGGAGACAACTTTAAGAAGAAAACTATTAGAATTATTAGATGATTATATTGAATGTTCTTCGGTAATTAGTAATAGTATTTTATCGAGTGTTAAAGATGTTAATGATTTAGATAGGTTAACTGATATAATTGTTTCTTTTATGCCTTTTACAGTAGAAAAGAAAACTTTATATATGGAAGAAACAAATCCAATACATAGAGCAAATGCATTAGTATATGATTTGTCTATAGAATTACAAGTTGCACAATTAGATGTTAAGTTAGATGAAGCATTAAGAATTGACTTTGAACAAAATCAAAAAGAATTCTTATTACGTGAAAAAATAGATGAAATAAAAAAAGAACTTGGCGAAAATGATTATAAAGATGAAGTAATTGCTGATTACTTAGAAAAGATTAATAATCTGAAGATTGACGGTCGTTTAAAGAACAAATTAGTAAATGAAGTTAAAAAGCTTGATTATGCTAATGAAGCGAGTCCAGAAATAAGTTCAATTAGAAACTATTTAGATTTAATAATAGATTTGCCATTTGGCATTAAGAGTGAAGATGAAACTGATTTAGAAAAGATTAAGAGTGATTTAGATGGAACTCATTTTGGCTTAGAAAAAGTAAAAGATCGTATTATTGAATATGTTGCAGTTAAGATGAGAAACAAAGATTTAAAGAGTCCAATTATTTGTTTGGTTGGTCCTCCTGGAGTAGGTAAAACAACTTTAGCTATTGCAATAGCTAATGCTTTACATAAAGAGTTTTATAAAATTAGTGTTGGCGGTTTAAATGATAGTGCCGAATTAAATGGTCACCGTCGTACATATATTGGTGCTAGTCCAGGTAAGATAATTCAAGGATTAAAAAAATGTGGAACAAGTAATCCATTAATCTTAATAGATGAAATAGATAAGATGGTTAATGATTATAAAGGAGATCCTTCTTCTGTATTATTAGATATCTTGGATCCTGAACAAAATTATATGTTTACTGATAATTATGTTGAGGAACCATTCGATTTAAGAGATGTTTTATTTGTATTAACAGCAAATAATGAAGAAGAAATACCTCCTGCTTTGTATGATAGATTAGAAATAATAGAATTATCTAGTTATACAGAGTTTGAAAAAGTAGATATTGCAAAGAATTATTTGATTCCTAATATTTTTAAAGAACATTTAGTTTGTTCAAAAGAAATTAAAATAAGTAATGATATCGTAATGGATATTATTAATAAATATACAAAAGAAGCTGGAGTCAGAGATTTACAACGTAACTTGAGTACAATAGTTAGAAAGATTGTAACTACTTCAGTTAAAGAATATAATTCACCAATTAAAGCAGTTATTAAGAAGAGTGACTTAGTTAAATATTTAGGACCAGTTAAATATGATGTTAAGGGTGAAGTTCAAACTTGGGAACCAGGTTTAGTAAATGGACTTGCTTATACACCATATGGTGGTTTAGTAATGCCAGTTGAAATAGCTATTTATGATGGAACTGGTGAATTTAAGATAACTGGTATGGTTGGTAAAACAATGGAAGAAAGTATTAATGTTGCTCTAAGTTATATTAAGAGTTTAAAAGATACTTTTGGTTTAGAAAAGAAAACTTTCGATAAGAAAGATATTCATATCCATTTCTTAGAAGGGTCTATTAAGAAAGATGGGCCATCTGCTGGTATTGCAGTAGTTACTTCTATATTGAGTTTATTGTTAGGTAAGAAAATATCGAAGACAGTTGCAATGACTGGGGAAATTACTTTAAGAGGAGATATCTTAAAAGTAGGTGGCTTAAAAGAAAAGATTATAGGTGCCTATAATGAAGGAATTAAAAAGATATATATTCCTTTTGAAAATGGCAGTGATTTAGAAGAATTACCAAAAGAAATACTAGATTATGTAAAAATAATTAAAGTTAAAAATTATAGTGAAATATTTAAAGCATTATTTTAAAAAAAAGGAACTGTAAATGTTCTTTTTTTTATGGTATTATATTATTAGGATGAAAATAGGATGTGAGATTATGGAACAAAAGAAAATGTCATTGGCTAGATTTTATGTACCATTATTGATTATTTTATCTTTAAGTATTTTGATTTTAAGTCTTTCTTATTCTAAAGAAAGTGGTAATACAGATTATGATGGTTCTGTTATAAAGGAAAACAATTTAAAAATTGTTTATGCAAACGGTACAGAATTAAAGAGTCCAGTAGTTAAATTAAAAGATTATAAGAATGCTACGGAGTATTATTATAGTATTACTAATGAAGGTAAGAATAACAATTATTATGAATTAGATATTATTTGTGATGATTGTTATGGTAAAGGTTTTTATTACAGTATTGATGGAGGAGAACCTGTAGAAATTACTAGTAAAGTATTAATTGAAGAAGAATTTGAAAAGTATGGTTCTTTAAATGATCATGTCTCACATAGTTTAAGAGTGTTCTCACCAGATAAAGCAGTTAATAATATGAAATATCAAGTTAGAACGATAAATAGAAATACAATAGAGTATGCTATCAATAAAGATAATAGTGTAATGATTGTTGATGGTAAATATGTTTATAGAGATGATACGATTAGTAATTATGTTATTAAAGACGGAATTCTTTATAGAATTACTGATATAAAAAATGATATGATTTCTTGTTCAGCAGTAGATGAGAATGTAGAAATTAAAGGAATCACATTCAGTAAGAAGATGGACTTGAAACTCGGTAATGGAACAATAGAAAGTCCTTATGAGGTGAATTATGAAAGCTAGTAATATCCTTAAAAAGCAAATAATTATAGAATTGCTAGCATTATTAGTCTTATTTGGTTCTATAGTTTATGCAATTTATGCTATTAGAAAATCAGATAGAAATGAAATAGCAAGTTATGATGGGGTAGTTACAGTTTTGGATGATAGTAAGTTTGTGTTACCTAAGAGAACTAGTGATGGTGTAGGTTTTAATACAGATGGTGTTACTTTTACAGTAACGAATAATAGAAACGAAAAAATAGATTATAAGTTTTTATTCTTACCAAATATTCATGACAACAATATTCTTGATAATATGAAGATTGGTTTAGATGATGTATATATATTACATCTAGCAGATTTAGACAGGGAAAATGGTTGGTATGTTCTTGATGAAAGAGTATTGGATGCTGGTTATACAAAAATCCATTCAGTAAAGATTTGGTATGATTTAAATAGTAAAATGGATTTACCAACAGATATTCAATTTAAATATAAAATTTCACTAAAATAAATGGGAGTGGTTTTATGCCAAAGAAAGGAAAAAAAGGGTTTGTAATGATCGAAGCAATGGTTGTTTTAGCTTTTTTAGCAACAACTTTGTTAAGTATTTATACTTCATTTAATAATGTCTTAGATCGTACAAAAAAAAGATTATATTATGATGACCCTGTGTTCTTATATCGTACATATTATCTTTTAACTTATTTGGAAAGAAACGGTTTGACTGAATATATTAATGTTAAGTTTGCAAACGAATCAAATGGTAATAGAATTGATATTTTGGAATATGGTTGTCGTTCTAATGCAGATGATGATAATCCTGCTTCAGGTGGTTCAGTTAACAGTATTTCTGCAAAGAGTCCTAACTTTTGTCATAAAATAGTTTCAGATTTTGAAATATCACATATTTATATAATGTCTTATGATATAAATTCAATTATTAATTGTGTTGGAGCAGATGATTTAACGAATTTAACTTGTACTAGAAATGCAGCTATTAGAACATTCTCTAGTACGGCTGTAGATTATCTATATACACTTGATGGCTATACATCATCAACATTGAGTTCAATTTCTGGTTTTGGTTCTGGCTATAGATTAGTTGTTGAATTTAAGAGAAGTTATGATACACCATATCAATATCATGATTATATTACTAATACTGATCAAATTGAGACAGTTACAAGAAGCAATTATTATTACACTACTTTGGAAGTGCCTTTTGGTTATAATTACGGTAATTCTAATTATCAACAAGAATATCATATGGATGATTATTAGTAGAGGTGATTGATATGAATAATAAAGGTTTTACATTAATGGAATTAATGATTAGTATTTCATTGGTATCAGTTGTCATGGTATTTACTTTAAATCTTCTAAATGATATTAGAGCTGAAGAAGATATTGGAACTAACAAGACTGCCGATTTGACTAATAGAACGATTATTACAAAAATTGTTCAAAATGATTTCTATAATAGGAAAATCAATCAAGTAGGCGGTTTAGGTAGTGGAACTAATAGATTGTGTACTGTTGGAAAAGATGTCTTTAAAGATGCTTATAATTTTAGAATAAAAAAATGTGTGGTTATCTATTATAAAGATAATACTTGTGGTTTGTTAGCAATAGGTAAGAAACCAAGTGAACCAGATGGCGCAGATAACGATGAAGTAAATAAAGCATCAATGTTTATGTATGCTACTAAAGATGGTGGCGGATGTAATACTGCTACTGGTTATGTTCCTGAGGTTTGGGAATTAACTGCTGCTTCTTATGATGTTTCTAGTGCTGCACTATCTAGATCTGCTAATACTGTTGAAGATACTGAAGAAAATCAATTGGCTGGTAATCTAGGAAATTTCTTCATAATGATTAAATTCCCAACAGTTGTTCCACCAGCTTATTCAAATACAAGTATGAATTTTGATTTAGAGTTTACTTATTACACGGCTGATATTAATGGATTTACTAATGCTGGAGGACAGGATAGGTATATGAATTATACCAATCTAACACAACAAGAATATATGAATCCTGTATAAGATGTAATAAAAAGGTCTTTGTAAAAAGATCTTTTTTTTGTAAAGTTCATGTTTTTTGGGCGATAAGTTCATAAATATGCTGTTTTAGCATGCTATAATTAGGATATGGTGATATAATGTTAAAGCATGATGAAAAAATTAAGGAGAAAGAATCTATTGGTTCTATTATTTTTGATATATTTAAAAGTAATATTATTTTTATAATTATTCTTATTTTTTTCTTGTGTATTAATTTTATTAAAGTACCATATGAAATTGAAATGCCAGGTGGAGTCATTGACTTAAGTGATCGAATTACTGTTAATGGTAAAGACTTAAATGTTAGTGGTTCTTATAATATGGCTTATGTAGAAGTTGCGCAAGGTAGTTTGTTACATTACTTGTTAGCTAAAGTTATTCCCGATTGGGAGATAGTTAAAATAAGTGATGTAGTTTATGGTGAGAATGAATCTGTAGAAGATGCTAATAAAAGAGATATTATTATGCTTGAACAAAGTAAAGATGAAGCAATGTTAGCAGCTTTAGAAGCTTCAGGTGTACCATATGAAATTACTAGGACTTTAAATAATGTTATTTATATTGATGCTAAAGCTGATACAACATTGGAAATAGGAGATAATATTATCGAGTTAGATGGCGTAAAAGTAAATAATATTGATGAAGTAATAGCAGCAATTAAAGAAAAAAATGTTGGCGATAAAGTTGTTTTTAAAGTATTAAGAGATAATAAAGAAGAAACAGCAACTGCCGTTTTGTTTGATAGTGGTGGACCTAAAGTAGGTATTATGACAGTTAATACTTATGAAATATCTTGTGATAAGAATATTGCTATTAAATCTGAAGCTTCTGAATCAGGACCTAGTGGTGGAATGATGATGGCATTAATGATTTATGATGGCTTGACTGGAAATGATCTTACTAAGGGTAGAAAAATAGTAGGTACTGGTACAATATCAAAAAATGGTGATGTAGGAGATATTGGTGGCGTTAAGTTTAAGTTAATGGGCGCCCATAAAGCAAAAGCAGATGTCTTCTTAGTACCAGAAGGAAATTATGAAGAAGCAATGAAAGTTGCAAAAGAAAAGAAATATAAAATAAAGATAGTAAAGGTGAGTAAATTACAAGATGCTATTGATTATCTAGAAGGTGAATAATATGAGTTATTATAACGAAAAAGTTATAGATGATATCAATCCAATGATTTTAATGAATCCGGCTTTTGAAGAGTGGTTTGAAATCGTTGAAAATATTTTAAGAAGTGATGAATTTCAAAGAAGAAAATTGTTTATTCATCATCACAATTTAAGTGTTTGGGATCATTCTATATTTGTTTCTTTTAGAGCTTTCGTTATTGGTGGAGTTTTCCACTGTGATAAAAGAGTTTGTGCAATAGCAGGTTTACTACATGATTTTTATCCATTAGCTTGGCAATATAATGAAGAATTAGCTAAGTTAGATGATGGTAAATATATGGAGAGATTAAAAAGAAAAGAACCATTATTTAAGAAACATGGTTTTACTCATGGCGATGAAGCAGCTATTAATTATGTTAAATATTTTCCAGAATTAGAAGATAAAAAAATAACTGATTGTATTAGAAAACACATGTTTCCACTTACAATTAAACCGCCTAAGTATTTAGAAGGTTATATAATTACATTGGTAGATAAAGCGAGAAGTGTTCATGAATTACCAAGTGTTTCTGTCTTACCAATAATGTTAAAGAACAAGTTCGAAGTTAAGTTTTTGAAAAAATCATATAATAAAAATGAATTATAAAATTTGTGTCAAATTTGTGATTTTTTCATGATAATTGAAGATTTATAATGATTTTTATTATATAATTTATATAATGATGAAGGGAATGATTACATCTTGTTAGAAGAAACTAAAAGGAGATACTTTGTTATTGCAATACTAATTGTGTTAGCATTGTTTATATTTGTGAGTGCTTAAGAATCCATTGGATTCTTTTTTATTGCATTGATTTTTGGGGGTTTATAAAGTATAATTAAAGAAGATAGGATTGGTGTGTATGCAAAAGTTTGATTTAAATAATGAATTAAACAGAATTCAAAATAAACAAGTTAAGACAAAGAGTAGTAAATTGGATCGTTTTTTACTATCTGTTTTAGTATTATTTGCTTGTGTAACTGTATCTTTAAACTCTAGTTATTCTGCGAATATTGTAGAAATGAGTGATACTAACAGTTATAGAATACGTATAGAAGTAATTAATGGTTTAAAGGATAATTATGATTTTGTTATTACACAACCATCATTTAATAGAGTAATTGATAGTAATTATAAAAATGCTTCATTAACTTGTAATAATGATGATATTAAGTATAATGTTCAAGAAAGAATAATATATGGTAAGAATGTTAATGGCGATGTTAAGTGTACTTTAATATTTGATAATAAGTCAGCTAAATCATCTATTAATATTAATGAATTAAATAGAGTAAATGATAATAGTGGTGTTTCTTATTACTATAATGCATTAGCAGATAATAATTATATTTCTATTAATGATATGATGTTTAGAATTATAAGAATTAATGGAGATGGAAGTTTACGTGTTATCTTAAATGATAGTATTAGAACTAGTGATTTTGGTGAAACGAGTTATGTTAATAGTAAGCCACTAGCTATAGCTAGAGAATGGTATAATTCTCGTATTAATGGTTTAGTATTTGCTGTAGAAGAAGATTTCGATATTAATAATTATGATTCACGTGGAGAAAGCTTTGATACTGATCTAATGGATTTCAATACATTATACTTCGATAGTGTTGGATTTATTAGTGCTAATGAATTAAATATTATTAATAAAGATAGTAAGATTAGTCCAGATAGTTATTTATATGGTAATTATTTCACATCAAATGGTACTGAATTAGGTAGTGTTTGGGTAGTAAGAGATGGTGGCGTAATTACTACAGCAACAAAGAATACTTCATTAGGTATTAGACCTGTAATTAACGTTAAATATAGTTCATTAAAAGGTGATGGAACTTTATATAATCCATTTATTATAGAAGAGTAATAAACTCTTCTTTTATTTTGGTTTTTTTGTTATAATATCTAACGTGATGTTACATGAAAAGATCTGAAGTAAATAGGGACAAATTAAGTCCTGGTATGAAACAATATATGGAAATTAAAGATCAATATGTAGAAGAACTACTCTTGTTTCGTCTTGGGGATTTTTATGAGTTATTTTTTGAAGATGCTTTAATAGCTAGTAGAGAATTAGAATTAACTCTTACAAGTAAAAATGCTGGTTTAGAAGAAAGAGTACCTATGTGTGGAGTTCCATTTCATAGTGTTAGACCTTATGTAGAAAAGCTAGTTGATAAAGGTTACAAGATTGCTATATGTGAACAATTAGAAGACCCTAAATATGCTAAAGGTATGGTTAAAAGGGGAGTTGTTCAAGTAATTAGTAAAGGTACTGTAGTTGATTATGAAATGCTTAAGGAATATGACAATAATTATATTGGTAGTGTTTTAGATTTTACGAATCTTTATACAATTACTTATGCAGATATTTCAACTGGTGCTTTATATGTAATGGATGTGCCAAAGAATAATGATAAATTAATAAGTACAATTCTTAATCTTGGTTTAAAAGAAGTTATTTTGTACGATAATTTAAATGTCGATTTAGTTAATCTGTTAAGAAATAATTATGGAATAGAAATTAGTTTTAGTGATAAATATTTAGAAGATAGATATGAAAATTTATATAACGATTTAAAAGAAATGAGATATATATTGGGTGTTAAACATTTAATGTATTATCTTGTTGTTAAAGAATTAAAAGAATTAGATCATATTAGTAATGTTGAAATAGTATTTCCTGATGAGTATTTAGAAATGGATGTTCATACAGTAAGAAATCTTGAATTATTTGAGACATTAAGATTAAAAGATAGAATGTATTCTTTAATATGGTTACTTGATAAAACAAAAACAGCAATGGGCAGTAGGTTGTTAAAGAAATGGTTATCTTATCCACTAAAGAATAAAGAAGATATTATTGCTCGATATGATAAGATAGATAAACTAAGAGATGAATTTATTATTCGTGAAGAATTAATGCATGAATTAGATGAAGTTTATGATTTAGAGAGACTTTGTGGAAAAGTAGTTAACGGAAATGTTAATGCTAGAGATGTTTTACAGATAAAAAGAAGTTTAAGTGTATTACCATCTATAGCACAAAAGATAAAAGATTTGGGTTTTGATTATAGTTTAAAAGATGAACATAAATTATATGATTTGTTAGATAAAGCAATTTATGAAGATCCACCTATAACAATTAGAGAAGGTTATTTAATTAAAGAAGGATATAATAAAGAATTAGATGAACTAAAAAGTGTTAGAAGTGGCGGTAAAGAGTTTATTGCTTCTTTAGAAGAACAAGAAAGAGAAAAAACTGGTATCAAAACTTTAAAAGTTGGATATAACAAAGTATTTGGTTATTATATTGAAATTAGTAAAGGTCAAGTAGATCAAGTTAAAGAAGAATATGGTTATGAAAGAAGACAAACTTTAGCAAATGCTGAAAGATTTATTAGTCCTTTATTAAAAGAAAAAGAAGCATTAGTTTTAAATGCTGAAGAGAAGATAATTGAACTTGAATATAATCTATTTATAGAAATCAAAGAAGAAATAAGAAAAGAAATAATTAATTTGAAAGCTATAGCTAGAGATTTAGCTGAAGTAGATGTTTTAATTAGTTTAGCTAATGTTGCTGATGATTGTAGTTTAGTAAGACCTGAATTATTAGATACAAGAAGAATTGAAATTATGGATGGAAGACATCCAGTAGTAGAAAGAGTTTCAAAAGCAGAATATGTACCTAATGATTGCTTGATGAGTGAAGATATTAATACACTTTTAATTACAGGACCTAATATGAGTGGTAAATCAACTTATATGCGTCAGTTAGCGATTATTATCATAATGGCTCAAATTGGTTCTTTTGTTCCTGCTAAAACTGCTAAATTACCAGTATTTGATAAGATATTTACGAGAATTGGGGCATCAGATGATTTAGTGGCTGGTGAGTCAACATTTATGGTTGAAATGATGGAAGCAAAGAATGCTGTTAGTAATGCAACTTCTAATTCGTTAATACTATTTGATGAATTGGGTAGAGGTACAGCAACATATGATGGTATTGCTTTAGCACAAGCTATTTTAGAGTACGTTAATAACAAAATAAAATGTAAAACATTATTTAGTACACATTATCATGAACTTACTAGTTTAGAAGAGTTAAGTGGTGTTAAAAATGTTCATGTTGAAGCGATTGAAAAAGATGGTAATGTTACATTCTTACATAAAGTTAAAAATGGTGCTGTAGATAAGAGTTATGGTATTCATGTAGCAAAACTTGCGGGAATGCCAAATGATTTATTAAGTAGAGCACAAGAGATACTAAAAAGTTATGAAAACAGTGGTGGAGATAAAAAAGTAGAAACATCTAATCAATTATCATTTAATTTTGAAGCAGAAGTAGAAGAAGATAAAGTAAAAGAAAGATTAGAAGAAATAGATCCACTAAAAACAACACCGATGGATGCAATTAATATATTGTATGAATTAAAGGAGTTGTCTAAGAAGTAATGTATAAAGAAGATGAGTTTTATATTATTAGTGATTTAATGCATTTCAATGTTTATAGAAAATTACTAGAAGATAATATTGTTAACGAAGATCGTGTCATAATTAAAGTTTTTAAAAAAAATGATGAAATAGTTATTATTGAAACTAATAACTTTCAAGATACGATATTAAAAGATACAAGAAAAGATAAAAATAGTGACTTAATGACTTTTGATTTACCATTTCTAAAAGTATTAGAAAGATATGAATCAGATTATGAAATTAAAGGCATGAAATATGAATATATAGATGGAATTGGTTCTTGGTTTAGAGTTAAAATTAAAGGTTTTAAACCAGATGATAAATTACTAAAACCATTCTTTTTAAAAAAGAAAATTACAAAAGAAGATTTAAGTAAATATGCAACTAATGATAAAGAATTAAAAAGGTTAGAAAAGTTCTATGATTTAACTAAAGGTCTACTTAAATTTAGCAAAATTAAAGATGTTAAAGAAATGTTTGCAAAGGTGGAAAACAGTTAATGTTAGTTAATAAAAAAGGACCAATATTAAAAGGTGTTTTTCTTGGTAAATTAAAAAAGAAAAAATTAAGTGAAGACAAAAGATCAATATTAGAAGAAAAGAAAAAATTAATTGAAGAAATATACGAAAGAAGAAAAGAATATTCAAAGACAGATGAAATAAGAAGAAAATATTAATTCTTCTTTTTTTTGGTGCTTATTTGTGCTATAATTTTCTTTGTGAGGTGCTTATTTATGGGTAAATCAAGAAGTGAATTAAGAGAAAAAGCAATGGTTATTTTATATCAAATAGATATTATGAAAAATAATAAGCTAGATTTTAATGTGGAAGAATTAATTACAGAAAATTTAGAAGTAGATAACGAATTTGTTAGAAATCTTGTTTACGGTGTTATTACTCATGAAGAAGATATTGATGCCTTAGCTAATAAGCATATGAAAAATTGGAGCATTGATAGAATAGATAAAACTGGCGCTGCTATTTTACGTATAGGTATTTATGAATTATTATATGAAGATGAAACACCAAATATAGTAGCAATTAATGAAGCTATTGAACTTGCAAAGAAGTATAGTGATGATAGTGTAAGAAAGATTATTAATGCTGTTTTAGATAAAATAAATGGTGATTTATAGAAAGGAAACTTTCTATTTTTTTATTGTTATACAATCAAATGTTTGATATAATATTTTAAGTGAGAAACTAGGTGAGGATATGGACATTAAGTATTATAGTATTACGGCTTTAAATAGAGCTATTAAGAATATGTTTGATAGTAAACCTGAGTTACAAAGAGTATATATTAAAGGTGAAATAAGTAATTTTAAGCATCATACAAGAGGGCATTTATATTTTACTTTAAAAGATGAGAATAGTAGAATAGCTGCTGTAATGTTTTCTTCAGCAGCAAGTAAATTGTTATTTGAACCAGAAGATGGTATGAAAGTATTAGTAAGTGGTAGAGTAACAGTTTATGAAGCTACTGGAGGTTATCAAATATACATAGATGAAATGCAAGTTGATGGTATTGGTAATCTTTATTTAGAATATGAAAAGTTAAAGAAGAAATTAGAAGAACAAGGTTTATTCAAACCAGAACATAAAAAGGCAATTCCTAAGTTTCCTAGAAGAATTGGTATTATCACAGCACCAACAGGAGCTGCTATTAGAGATATTTTAAGTACGATTAAAAGAAGATATCCAATATGTGAAACAATTTTATTTCCAGCATTAGTACAAGGTACTGGAGCGAAGGAAAGCATTGTTAAACAGTTAGAAAGAGCACAGGAATTTGATTTAGATGTAATTATCTGTGGACGTGGTGGAGGATCAATCGAAGACTTATGGGCGTTCAACGAAGAAATAGTTGCTAGAGCAATATATGATTCGAAGATACCTATAATATCTGCAGTAGGTCATGAAATAGATTTTACAATTGCAGATTTTGTTGCAGATTTACGTGCACCAACACCAACTGGTGCTGCAGAAATGGCTGTACCAAATTTAAGTGATGTAAATAATTTAATTAATCAATATAAGATTAGATTAAATGAAAACATGAATAATTTAATTAGTATGAATCATAAGAGATTAGATAAATTAAAAGATTCATATATATTAAGAAATCCATTAGCATTATATGAAGTTAAAGAACAAAAATTAGATAATTATATAGATATAATAAATAAGATTATATTAAATAAAATAAATGAAGCGAATAATAGATTAATTAATATTAAAAAGAGTTATATATTAAAAAATCCATTGGCGTTATATGAGGTTAAGAAAGAAAGATTAAGCTCATTAACTGAAAACATTAATAAAATAATTACGACATGTATCAATAATAATAAACATAGTTTTGATATATTAATAAATAAATTAGATTTATTAAGTCCATTAAATGTATTAAGTAAAGGTTACAGTTTAGTTACTTGTGAAGGTAAAGTAATTAAAGATACAAAGGATTTAAAAGTTGATGATAGTGTTAATATTAGATTCCATAAAGGAAATGTAAAAGCGATAGTAAAGGAGATAGAGAAAAATGACTAAAAAGGAAGAAAAAACTTTTGAAGAATCATTAGTTGAATTAGAAAGCATTGTAAAGGAACTAGAAGCTGGTAATGTTGATTTAGACAAAGCTATTGAAAAGTATAGCGAAGCAATGAAATTAGCTAAGACATGTAGTGATAAATTAAACAATGCAACAGAAAAAGTTAATCAAATTTTAAAAGAAAATGGAGAATTAGAAGATTTTGAAATTGAAGAGTAAAATCTTCTTTTTTTATGTGGTTACAAGTGATATAATTAAAAATGATAAAGAGGTGTTTTAGAATGGCTAAGAAAAAATTAACGGAAGAAGAAAAAGAAATAAGAAGTAGTGAAAGAAAAAGAAGAATAGATAAAGTTTTTATATGGATTTTAGTACTTTTTTTAATTTGTGGTATTGGCTATGCTAGCTTTATTATTTATAAGAATGGTGGAATTAAATTCTTAAATAATAATAAAGAATCTAAAGAAAAGAAAAAAGAAGAAACAGAAGAGGCAATAGGTTTTAAAGAAGTTAAAATCGAGGGCAGAATAGTATATTTAAATAATTATATATTAGATGTTGATGATGAAAATAAAGTTATTATTGTTTATGACTTAGATGGCAATGAAGTTAAAAAATATGAAGATTTTTCTCTTGGTGATTTATACTATGGAGAAAATGGAGAAATATATAATATAGAAGTAGAACATGGTGATGGTTATACTAATAATGTTATTTTATATGATTTAGCAAAGAAAAAGGATGAAAAAGTATTAGAATTGGATGGCAATCATTCATATTTTGTTCCTTTGTATTATAATAAAGAAGAAAATGATTATAATACTTTACTTGGATTTGTTGAAACAATCTTTGATGAAAATGGTGATGAGACTTACAAAATTCATTATTTAGATGGTGAAGAAATTGAACTTGGATCATACCAAATTGATAGTATTTCTTCAAGATTAGATATGGAAATGCCATATAGTGTTCGTAATGGTAAATATGCTGTAGTATCTGATTATAATAAAACAAATGCTAAATATGGTGTTATTGATTTAAAAACTGGTGATTTAGTTATTGCTTGTAATTATAATTTCTTATATCAAACATATGATGATACATTTGTAGCTAAGATGGATGGTAAAACAGGTATAATTGATTTAAAAACAAAAAAACTATTACCTTATGAATATGATTTTATAAGTGTTTATAAAGATTTTTATGTAGTAGGAAAAGATGATAAGTTAGCTATTTTAGACAGTGATTATAAATTTGTTACTGATTTTGTGTTTGATTATCAAAAAATTGATAAAGATAATACTTATATATATAAAGTATGTTGTGCTAGTTTTAATACATTCTTTGCTTCTAAAGAAGGCGATAAGTATTTATTAACAATTAATGCCGAAAGTGGAAGAAGAGGTATTGATTATGATAAGAATGAAACTTATATAATCAGCAGTGATGGTAAATATGAGACAATAAAAGAACATGATGTTGGAGGAAATTCAGAGTTTACTTATTTCTATGATATTGATAACAAATCAGTTGTTATTTATGATGATGAATTAGAACATGTTTCAAATATATCTTTAAAGGAATATGATATTTCGAAGAATTCTATATTGGATATTTACAAATATGGTAATGTTATATATGTATATATTGATGGTATGAGATTATATTTTGACTTTGAGACTGGTGAAGAATTAGACGATCCAATTGCACACTATACATATAACAATATGGAATTTGAAGTCAATTTAAAAGACAAAGAACTTAGATGTCTAAAAGATAAAAAAGAAGTTAAAGATATTAAAAAGGAATTAAACGATGATTTCTTAGATATTAATAAATTAAAAAATGGCGGTTATGTTTTGATTGATGACAAGAGATTTATTATTATGAAATAATAAATCTTTTTTCTTGGCTTTTATGCTATAATTAATTAGATGTGATGTTATGGATACTGAGAGAAGAAACAGGATAATATTAATATCTGTAATAGTTTTATTATTAGTGTTAGTTTTATCATTTTCAATTATATATGTTTTGAAAAAGAAGAAAGAGAATAGTGAAGGTTTGCACGTATCAATTGTCGAACTTTATTCAGCTGATAATGATTTGATACGTTATGGGGATTACTTCTTTGAAGTGGAAGATGATGTTATTGAATCAGTTATTTCACTTGATGGTAAAGAAGTTTTTTCTGATGAAATAGGAATCAGATATAAAAAAGCTTTTGCTACTAGAGATGGAAACATCTTAATATACAATAATGATGATGATAACTTAAATGCTTTTGTCTTTGATGGAAATAGTTTTATTAAATTATATTCAATTAGTAATGTTAAGTATGCTAAACCAATTGTTTATAATGGTAAAGATAAAAGCTATATTATAGGTTTCTGTTCAAATGATAGTGATAATCTTTATTTATATAGTAGTAATGTAGGTATTGTAGTAGTCAATAATACTTCATTAGTTGCTGATAGTTATGATCAAACAGAAGACGTTTATTATATCAATACGGAGTATTTGATTACTAAGAATAGTAATGGCTTAATGGGTGTTATTGATATGCTTGGTAAGACAATGATTGATTATCAATATAAGAATATTGTGGGTACTAAAGAAAATAATTATATTGTTGTAAATAAGAATGATACTTATAATGTAGTAGATATTAAAAACGAAAAATTATTAAAAGATAATTATCAATACATTAGCTATAATAAAGGTTATTATTATGTAATGAAAAATAATAAAATAGCTTTATATGATAAGGGATTAAATCCTTTAAGTGATTTTGTAATTGAACATAATATAAATGAATTAGATTTTAGAGAAGAAAATTATTTAAGAACAAAGAAGATAGGCTATAAGTATTATGTTTGGAATAATAATGGGGAAATAGATTTTACTTATAATGATTTATATATTTTTGCTAATAAGAAATTAGAAAAGAAAGAATCGTTTAGAGTAATAGGTACTAGTGATTATATATACACTTATGATAATGGTACTTTGATGTTATATGATGATGGTTTTGAAGAAGAAAGAAAAATATATTTTGATAAAGAAATTGAACGTATTACAAAAGTAACAAAAGTACAAAACAATATACTTGCTATAGATTATTTTAGAAGTAACAGTAAAGAGAAAGAAACTTGCTATGTTGATGAAAAAGATAATCTTTTAGAAAACAAATTTGGTCATTTAGTGAGAAAAACTGATAATTATATGGTATATTTAAATAGTGATAATAAATATTTGTATATTGTAGACTTTAATGGGAAAGAATTAAGTTCGATTAAAGGAGATAAAATTAAAGTATATAATGATTATTTAGTAATAGATAATAATTTGTATAGAATTGTTATTGAATAGAAAGGGAATAGCAGATGGATAAAGTTGATACTATGAAAAAAAGAATTCATGTTTACAAAATTATCTTAATTAGTTGTTTAATACTAATTGTTCTTTCTGTTGGTACAATTGCTTATTCATATGCTATTAAGAATGACGAAAAGGAAACAACTACCATTGTAAAAGAAGAACAACAAGTAGATAATTCTAATGAATTATATTTGTATTTAGATGGTGCTGTTTTAGATGTTAATGGAATTATTCCTGAATTAGTTATTAAAGAGGAAGTTAAAGAAGAAGTTCCTGTAGCTAAAGTAGCTACAGCAGATAATAAAGAAGACCCTGCTAAAATAGCTAAAGCTAATAAAGGTACTGCTAAACAAGATTCTGCTTCTAATGCTATTCAAAGATATGAAACTAATGAGACTAGTTTTGGTATCGATGTTTCAACATATCAAGGTGTTATTGATTGGGCAGCAGTTAAAAGAAGTGGTGTATCTTTTGCAATGATTCGTGTTGGTTTTAGAGGATATGAATCAGGAGAAATATTTGAAGATAGATATTTTAGAAGAAATATTCAAGGTGCGATAGCTAATAATATAAATGTAGGTATTTATTTCTTTTCAGCTGCCAAGAATAGTGCGGAAGCTAGAGAAGAAGCTGTTTGGGTAGCTAATACCATAAAGAATTACGATATTACATATCCTGTTGCAATAGATATTGAGATTTTTGATCAATATCGTTTAGCAGGTGTCTCTAATTCGCAGATGACAACTAATGCTTTAGAGTTCTGTAATTATATTCAAGGTAAAGGATATACACCAATGATATATTCTTATTTAAGAGCTTTTAATAATATCTTTGAAACACCTAGATTTGGTAATTACCGTGTATGGCTTGCTCAATATAATGATGTTCCTACATATAAAGGTAAATACTATATGTGGCAATATACAAGTGACGGTTCTGTACCAGGTATAAATGGTAGAGTAGATATGAATGTTGCTTATTTCTCAGTTACTAATGATGTTACTAAAAAGAGTGAAGTAACTGGTACTGATGGCGCTAGTTCCTTAGAAGCCGTTTCTTTTTATGATGCTTTAGAAGAAGTAACAATTAATAAGAATGTTATGATGAGAACCTCGCCGTATACGAATGCTCCAAATAGAGTTGGTGAAGTAGAAAAGAACGAAAAAGTTGTTTTAAAAGGTATTAATGATAATTTTATTAAAGTAGAATACAATGGAAATATCTTCTATATTGAAGATGTTAATTGCTTTGATTTAAAAGAACATACATTTACGGAATATGAAGAAAATGGAAAAACAAAGAAGAATGTTTTAGCTTTAAATAGCCCATATTATATTTTACGAGACTTTATTAGAATTGATTCTGGTGAAGAAATAACTGTTTTAGGTAACGATGATAGTTATACGAAGATAAAGTATAATGACAAGATATATTATGTTAAGGATTTAGACTTTTATACGAAAGAAGGCATTGATACAGGTAGTGGGGAAGTGGTAGTTACACCACCAGAACCAGAGCCTGAGCCAGAACCAGATCCAGAACCAACACCGGAAGAAGTACAACCAGAGGTTGAAGAAGAAACTCCTAAGGAGTCTTAAAAAAGATGTAATTATTACATCTTTTTTTATTTATTAAACCTTATTATATGTTATAATATTTTATATAATAGGTGATAATATGAAGAAGATATTTAAGAATATATTATTAGTATTATTTTTTATTGTCATTATTGCTGTAGTAGGTATTGTTATCTATTCAATTACAAGCAATAAGAAAATCTTAGGGGATATTATACCTGTTAATTCTAGTAATACGGTAGATGATTATCATAATGGTGTTTACTATTTTGAAGAACCTTTAAGCAAGAGTTATTCTGTTTATAACGGATGTAATGTTAGTTCGTTTGATTCCTATATAGTTGTAATGAATGATAAGTATTATGCTTATTATGGATCTTGTATGAAGAATACAAAGATTGATGAGGGAAAGACTGAAGACTTGGTATTTTCAGTAGATAAAGCTTCTAGAAAGTATCAAATAACATATAAAGATAAAGTATACAATAAAAACGACAAAGTTAATAGTGTAGTTGAGTCAAACTATTTAGCTCACCATTTTAATAGTAGTACTTTAGAGGTAGTTGATTTCGTATTAAAATACGGTAATGATGTTGATGAGTACAGTCCTATTAATGTTGCTTTACTTGGATGTAATACTAAATATACTTTATCATTTAAATATAATGAAGAATCACAAATATTTGTAGAGAAGATAAAGACATCTGATACAGAAATATATAGTTATTCTTATTTGAAAATAGATGATCGTCCTCAGTATGATTTTATTGAAAATAGTTTAGCTGTTTTGGAAAAGAATGTTAATAATGCTGATACTGATAATTATACTTATCGTTATAACTTAGTATTGTTAGGGGAAGGTAAAAAGAAGTTTGAATTATCAAAAGAGTTTCCTATTACAATTAATGGTGTGCGAATTGATTTAAATAAAAATATTTATGTTATGAAAAAAGATAAGTCAACATATCGTATGTTAGTGGGAAATAATAATACTTTTTGTGATAATGATAAAAAAGATAGTGAAGACGTTAGTTATTATGAATTTGATATTAAATACAACTATACAACAAAGAACTTTGATTCACCAGAACTTGTAAAGATTGGTAAATATAGTGAAGGTTGTAATTATGTAAATAAATATTATTTTGGAGGTTAGTTATGATAGAAGCTATTATTAGATTATTAGGTATGTGTTTAACTTTTTTACCGGTTATAATTTTTGTACATTACTTATTAACTTCAGTAAAGGAGAAAAGGCCTTTTCAATATCATTTAGATAATGTAAAGGATAAAAAAGGTAATTTTGGGATTATTATTGCATACTTATCTAAGGTATTATTTGGTGTAGCTGTTACATGTTTAGGTGTATTTGTTAGTTCTTATTTTACAAATACAATCTTTGGCGAAATATTTTTAATTGCTTTTGTATTTTACGTTTTAGTTAAATATATTGATATTAAAAATGAAGGTTAGTTATTTATTATTTAATAGATAATGTGATATAATTAATAAGATAGGTGTTGGGCGAAATGAGTAAGCAAAAAGTAGATGTAAAAACAATTCCTTTCTTGAGGTTTGTTATTGATGCTATATTAATTTGTAATTTAGTCTACTTTGGTTTATTTATCGTTGATAGATACTTAACTAGTTTATCAGTGTTAGTATCAACACCAGTAATAGCAAAATTTATTAGCATTTATAATCCTTTTTATGGATCTATTGTAGGATTGGCTTGTGTTATATTCTTAAAAATGATTGGTATTGTAAGGGATTATGCTAATACAACATTGATATTAATGATTTTAAGTTTACTCTTAAGTTATGTGTTCAGGTGGTAGTATGAGATTTAAAGATGAATTATTAAAAGAATTTGCTAGAAGAGCAAAAGAAAATATGGATTTGTTAGAATCAAGTTTTGCTTTGGCTAATGTTGATTTAATAAAAACAAAGATAACTAATCCTGATTTGATAGAACATCATATGCCGTTACTCATTGAAGATGATCCTTACATCTTCCTTGGTAAGTTGTTATATAGTGTTGTTGAAAGATCAGAGGTTAAAGTTTCGAAGACTAATATATGCTGTATGTTAATCTTAGAGATGGTTAATTTGATATTAAAAGAGTTTGAAATTGAAAGGATTGAGTGCATTGGATAATTTTAGACAATCTTTATTAGTCTTTTATTTAAAAGAACTAAGTTTGGCAGATGAAAAAGAAGAGTTTTTAAAGTTTTATACTCCTGAAATAGAAAACTATTTACAAAGGTCTTTATCAAGTAGTGATAGTAATAAAGAAGATATATTACAGATATTATCTTATGGAAATAGTTTAAATGATTCTTTAAAAGTAGCATAATGAGGTGATTATATGAAGTGTCCTAAGTGTGGAGCAGTAATAGAAGAAGGAAAAACAGTTTGCTTTATGTGTGGAGCTAGCGTAGATGTTGGTTCTAACGGATTTGGCGGAGGTAGTAGTGATGGCTTTTCTACTGGTTTTGGGGGAAGTAGCAATAACAATACTACATTAGATAATTATAATCCTTCTTTAGATGATAATTATTATAGAATGAAAGAAGAATATAATAACAATAAGAACAATTATAAAGGTAACTATAAAGAGAGAAGAGAAAAGATTACTAATCCAAGTGATAAAAAAGATATGTTTGATTTTATATCTGAACATAAAACTATCATTAAGATAGTTTTACTATTATTAGTTTTGGCTTTAGTAGCATTCTTGATTTCTAAATGGTATAAGAAGAAAACAACTATTCCTCCTAAAGAACCAGTTGTTAATAATGCATTATACTTCGTAGTACCAAAAGAGTTTAAAGAAATTAATAATGGTAACGGTGGTTCAGTTATGTATACTCTAAGTGGTGATAAAGGTAATGCTTGTTCTATATTAGTTCAAGTTGGACCAAGTACTAACGAAGATGTTGTATCTAACTATTATAAGAATATTAGAGTTAATGCTGTAGCTGGCATATATGATAATGATTTTGAAATAAAGGATTATACAAAAATTCCTTTGTTCCAAGAAGATCAAGTAGCTATAAATGGTGTTGCTTGGTATTATCTATATGAATACTATAGATTAAAATATCCTGGTGATTATGTACATTTAAAGAACAAATATTTAAATGCAGTTAAGGATGGTTATGTTTATTCAATTGTACTAACAAATAATGATAATGATACTAAATGTAATTTATATCTAGATAATTTTGCTAGAACTCTTGAATTTGTTGAGTCAAAATAGGAGTTGGTTATATGAAGAAGTGTCCTAAGTGTGGAACTATTTTGGATGATTCTAAAAAACAATGTTACATGTGTGGTACTAATTTGGATGTTGCTAAAGTTGATTTAGCAGAAAATGCTCAAATTGGTGCAGTTATTACAGGTGGTCAAGACAATGTTTTTAATAACGGTGATGATATAAAGTTTAAAGGCAAAGATGTTGTTAAAAAGAATAATGACGGTGCTTACTTTTCTCATGATAGTCATTCAAGAGGATTCTTTAATGAAGATTTGAATTCTTTGAATTCACAAGAAACAGATAAAAGATCTAAGTTACAAAAAGGACTTGATTCAATATTTGGTAATAAGAAATTCAGTGGTGGCACAGATGCTTCTAAAGCTCCTAAAAAAGGACCTAAGAAGAAAGAAGAACCTGTTCAGAAGAAAGGACCACAACCAAGAAATAGAAAGGTTATTTCTGAGGAGGTTCCTGATACACCAATAGAACATCCACAAAGCGATCAAGATTTAATTTCAAAGATTATGTCTGGTAATGAACCAGAGAAAAATAGAAATGTTATTTCTCAGTTTGATGAACCAAAAATGATGGTTAAGAAAGATGAACCTAAAGAAATGCCTAATGAAGAACCAAAGGTTGAAGAACCAAAAGAAGAAAAGAAAAAAAGTTCTTTTGGTTTCCTAAATGAGGTTCCTGAGGAAGATAACACTCATGATTTTGGTTTTAGAAATGAACCAAAACCAAAAGCTAAGGTAAAAAGCAATAAACCTTCAATTACTGATACATTTAAAAAGAAAGTATCTGAATTGTCAGAAAAAATTCCTAAAAAAGAAAAGACTACTAAAGGATATAAAGACGGTGGAGAAGATATTAAGTTCAATGGTCAAATGTTCTTTAACTTAATTGCTATATTAGCATTTATTGGAGTTTTATACTTTGTATGGAATTATGTAATTAATAAAAAGACTGATAATTCATTATCTGGTTTAGTATATGAAATGGATAGTAGCTTTAAATTAAAGAGTAAAGATGCTTATTCAAGATACTATGTATATAATGATTCTTGTACTATAAAGATTAATACAAGTGCTAATAATTCAGTTGAAAATTATATTCAAAATATTAGAGATACATATGGAAATGATCCAGATGCTACAGTAATGTTTGAAGAATTGAAAATTAATAATTATTTATGGTCTTCATTGGGTATTTTTTACTATCCAAAAGATGGAAACCAAATTGGTGGTAAAGCACCATTAGCTAAATATAGATATACTTCAATATTAAACAAAGGTAACTTCTTTGCAATTATATTTGTTAATACTTATGAAGATCAAGATTGTCAAGAAAAATATAATGAATTTACGAAGACATTAAATTTCAAAGAAGGTTAATTCCTTCTTTTTATGTTTATTAAATTATGATATAATTTTATAGAATAAGAGGGTGCTATTATGAAAGATAGTAAGTTTTCGGCTTTTAGATTATTCTATGATGATTTTGTATATAAAAATCATCCTTTAGTAGACTATACTGGAATAGAAGACGTCATTGTTGATATTCGTAATATTTCTAGAGATATGAGAAATACATTCCCTGGGAATAAAGAATATATGAAAAAACTAAATGATGTTCATTTAAAATTTAAAAAATTAGTTGAAAAAGCTTATGAATTAAATGAAGGCTTATTTAAAGTATATTATGAGTTATATAAAAAGAAATCACCTTTTGGTAATGATAGTGAAAAAGATATGCCTTTTGTTATTTCAACATCTTTTTATAATGATTATCGTGTAGATGATGATGGAACATTAGATTATAGTATATTAATTCCTAGATATACTTCATTAGAAAAGAAAGAAATAAGAGATGTATTTAGAGCAGAAGGTTTAATTGGTTTATTTATTTTTCTACTTAAAAAGAGCAAAGGTAACTATAATACTTTAATTACAAGAATTAATTATTTAAAGAGTTTAAATCTTGCTTATAATGAATCGTTAGCAATGTTTAATGAAAGATTTAATGAAGTATTAGATGATGTTAATGGTTTAATTAATAAATGTGAAGAAAAAGCCCATAGTTCAATAGATTATTATAATATTAAAGATGCTTTTGAGGTAGTTTATAAGAAGAAATATGATTCTTGGGTTTCTTTATTAGATGAATCTTTTAAACAATTATTAAAGGATATATATGATAAAGATAAACAAAGCAAAAAGGTAATATATTTTGAAGTTGAAAAGAACGATATTTCTTTTGAAGATTTTGAAAACTATTGCTCTGAGTTAGTTATTGAAAAAGAAAAATATATGGAAATCATAGCTAATGGTAATTCGCCAAAAATTGATGTAGATCGAAAAGAGTATTGTGCTGATTTCAGAAAGAAATTAATGGAGGAATACTTTGATAAAAGATTATACTTTAAATTACCTAAAGATGGTGCATTAGAGAAAGTTGCAAATATAGGCTATAATCTTGGTCTATTTGCTGGAGATTTAGTTAATCGTATATTTGAAAAAAACAAATTTGATGCAGCATATTCTAGATCATTAGCAAGAAATAATGATGTTAAGAGTGCTATTGTAAGAAAATTATATGAATTATATGATCCTTGCTATTTGTTAAGTATATATGAAGAAAAAAGACAAGCATATTTAAAATATATTAAAAATATGGGTGAGGATTACGAAAGACAAGTAACTTATTTAACGAATAAAATTGCGGCAAATAGTAGTTTAAGTTCAGAGTTACTTACAGAAAAGAAAATACTTAGTGAATTAGTTAATAAAAGATATAATTTTGTATTAGAAAACATTGATGATCTTAAATCTCAAGATATCTTTGAATACTATGATACAAGAAATTATGATTTAGAAGTAATATTAATGGATATTGATACTAATTCATTAGTTAAGCTATATGCTGAATTAAAGAAGAGAATTAATAATAATGAATTTAGTTCTAATACATGCATAACTGGTGAATATAATGATAAGAAAATATTCATGTTAGAAGCTTTACTTGAACTATTTGTTAAAGTATTAGCTGAAAGAGAAAGTAGAATTAATTTCTATAATAATGAGAAACTAAGAATTAAAGTATATAAGAATATTGCTTTAGATTACCTTGGTGAGAAGATATATGAAGATGTTCATGAAGATGAAGATTTAAGAAATCGTCATTTATATAGTTTGAGTAAAGAAATATTTGATATTGATTCTAATTATAATCAATTGAAAGACTTATTGTAGGTGATATTATGAAAGATAAAGTATTTAGTGATTTTGATGCATTATCTCTTGATGATAAAAAGAATATCATTTTAGATGAGTTATATGATAATATTCAAGTTTCTCAGAAAGTATGTAAGAAGAAAAATATCAATTATATGAAAGTAGACAAAAACGATAAATTTGTTGATAAATCTTGCTTAACAGATGATGAGTTTTTAAATCTGTTATTTGAATACATGATTGTTTTAAGAGAAAATAATTCAAGTATTTTAATTGATTTACTTAAATAAAAAAGAATCTTATGATTCTTTTTTTTTGATTTAATGTTATAATCTATTTAGGGAGTGGATGGTTATGGATTTAGATAGCATTCTTGAGAAGATTAAAAGATTAGAAAATGGTGGCAATGGAAGCAATATGGTATGTTTTATTGTTGCTTTTGATTTATTATATTTTTTAAACGATACTGATAATAGAAATAAATTTGTTTATGATTATTATAAGAATGATAATAGTATGTTTTCTGCTAATCTAAAGAGAATATGTTATTATTGTGAAAGTATCTTACTAGAAGATGGTATTTATACTAATATGCTTAAGAATATTGAGATGGATATTAGAAGAGAAGACTTAGTAAGTATGTATAATTATTATGATACAATGGATAAGGTCGAGAAAGCTAATTTAAGCGCCAAGAAGCTAGTAAGTGAAGGTTTTAAGATAAGATTACTAAAAGAGACTTTTGATGCTTCTAATGCCGATTATATAGCCTTAAATGATAAAGTAGTTAACTTAAAGGATAGATATGATCGTAGTATGATAGATATCATAACTATTGTAGCTTTATTTATAGCTATTGTAATAGGTATGGTAAGTGGTATTAGTTTTACTTTAAAAGCCTTTGATGCTATTAATTCTGCTTCCATTATTAAAGTATGTTTATTAACCAGTGTAGTAGGGTTTATATTATTTAATTTCTTTTATATGTTACTTAAGTTTGTTAGTAAGTTAAGTGGTAGGGATATAGACAAGAAAGGGCATATATTATTTGTTGAAGTGGTGTTTGTATTACTTATCGTATTTTTCATTGTATTAACCGCTAAATAGGGCGTAAAACGAATATTTATACTTGCATGTATAATTAGTTTGTGTTATTATTAAATGGTCGATGGACCTCTAGCTCAGTTGGTTAGAGCATCCGGCTCATAACCGGGCGGTCGTAGGTTCGAGTCCTACGAGGTCCACCATTTATAATGCGAGTGTGGCGAAATTGGTAGACGCGCTAGACTTAGGATCTAGTCCCGCAAGGGGTGGGGGTTCAAGTCCCTTCACTCGCACCATTTAGTTAATTAATTGAACT
>JAEEGL010262398.1_pt1 | contig 49343 bp, 41 predicted proteins | sample 9134231 | NCBI WGS metagenome assembly JAEEGL01 (sample SAMN16246548, study PRJNA631951) | gut metagenome | biome: gut microbiome; feature: rumen; material: fiber-attached | host: Bos | place: Iran: Karaj | collected 2018-10 | reverse complement strand
GTCAACACTTTCAGGAAAATGTCAACGAAATTAGGAACGCTGTCAACGTTATCAGGATGACTGTCAACCTGTTCAGTAAAACGGCTGTCAACCACATCAGGAAACAAACAAAAAACTGTCAACTAAAATCAGGAAAAGACAGTGTTAGGTGTCATGTTAGGTTTATGTTAGGTTTATGTTAGGTCTTTGTTACCCCTTTTGAGATTTGAAAATGCCATTATAGATGTCTACAAGGCTGTTTTTGGGGTAAATCATGTTAGGTCTTTGCGAATTTTTCTTTTTTCTGCAAATATCGTTCATTTAAGGCTAAAGTCTAAAGTAATTTTCTTCCCTATTGTAGATGTCAAGTAATTCTGTTTAACCAAGTGAAAAATGACAAGAGATTTCGGGAAAAGGCATGACGTGAGAGGTTGAGGAGAGTCCCATTAAGGGACTATAACGGTCCCTTATTGGGAATTAATCAGTCCCTTACTGGGAATATTCGGTCTCTCTTGAGGCAAGAGCTGATAGGAATCTAGCTAAAAACTTGGTTCTATTCGGAATTTGTTGTAAATTTGCAGAAAATTCCGATTAAATATGGAAAAATACATTCAAAGAGAGACGTATCTTCGTCAACTAATTGCCCCTTATACCGACGACAAGGGTATCCGCTTCATGGGAATCTTCCATTTTTTGTTATCTGGTATCTAATCTAACGCAACCAAATAGCATCGTGCAAATTAGATAATCTATCCTCTTAGCCATACTCTAGGCATACTCTAGGCATACTCTAGGCTGCTTCTAGCCATACTCTAGGCATACTCTAGGCATACTCTAGGCTTACTCAAACAGTATGGGGACAGTATGCTTGATGGGGTAGAAATGCGATGGAATGATGACTGTCGTCTTATCCTTCGCGGAAGAAGTCGAGGGTTTCGTAGATTTCTTCTTTGGTGGCTGTCTGGTTGATGCGGATATCTCCCACATCTCCTAACAGGGTGAAGTTGATGATGCCTGCTTGGTTCTTTTTGTCGTGAGTCATCAATGCATATAGCTCGGGATAGTCATCACATGTGATGGGAAGACTGCCATAGTTCTCTTTAATGAATCGCACCACTTGTCGCATCGTTTCCGTAGGGAAGCCGGTCTTGATGACAGAGAGGTAGAGTTCGCATATCAAGCCCCAAGCTACGGCATATCCGTGCAGACAGGGTTTGCGGGTGAGTGCCCAACTTTCGAATGCGTGTCCGATGGTGTGTCCCAGATTCAGGGCTTTGCGGATGCCGTGCTCCAGAGGGTCTTCCTCTACAATCTTTTCCTTGACCGCAACACTCTCGCCAACCATCTGACCAAGCAAAGGGTAATCAATGTGGTCGAGGTCGAACGTGAGGAGCGTTGATAGTTGGCAATTGTGGGTTGACGCTTGGGAGGAGTTGATGAGACCATGTTTCAGCATCTCAGCATATCCTGAGCAGATATTTTCGTGGTCGAGTGTGCGAAGGAATTCGGTGTCGATGATAACGGTTTCGGGGGTGCGGAACACTCCGATTTCGTTCTTCAAACCATTGAAGTTGATACCGGTCTTTCCTCCTACGCTGGCATCTACCATCGAGAGTAGGGTGGTGGGGATGTTGATGTAGGGGATGCCTCGCTTGAATGTAGATGCAGCAAATCCTCCTAAATCGGTCACCATGCCTCCTCCGAGATTGACCATCAAAGAGTGGCGGCTTCCTCCTCCATTGCTGAGTTGGGTCCACACCTGTGCTAGGGTGTCGAGGGTCTTATGAGTGTCTGTCGCTCCGATGACGATACTTGTTGCCTCTTGCAGGCAGGGAACATCTTTGATGAGTGGTTTGCAAAGTTGTTCTGTTGTCTCGTCTGTCAGCAGGAACACTTTGTCGTGTTCCACTCCTTCGACAGCTTCTGTGATAGCTTTCTGGATGTTGGTTGAAATAACAATCTGATTTTTCATCGCACAAAAAAATTTCAGGAGTTTCAGACGTGTCAGCAAGCGTAAACAATACCTCTGTTCTCTCCTCCTCTTTTTCGTTGCAAAGGTACAAAAAAACACCTAATTATTCTATAAAGGGAAGGTAAAAGCGTAAAAAAAATAAGAAATAGGAGTTTTTTTTTGTGTTTTGTTTTGTTGTTCCCAAAAATATTCTCATATTTGCACATCATAGAGTGATGAACATTCATTTGAGAAGATATAATTAATCACAATACTAACAAAAAAAATTACAAAGCAATGAAGACAAAGTTTTTTTATTTCGTAGCCATCATGGTTGGCATGATGTATTGTACTGCAGCTAATGCTCAGGATGACAAACAGATGCTCAAGGAGCAGAAAGCCATTCAGAAACAAGCAACGAAGGATGCTAAGACACAAGCAAAGGCATTGAAGAAGGATGGTTGGAAAGTTGCGGTAGGTTCAAAACCTATGGAAGCGCAATTGACCGATCTCTTCATGAAAGAACGTGGAGGAAAGGCTGGTTTGCCTCAGCATATTGTCGGCCGTTCGGAAGCTGTCTCAGGAAGCTATGCAGCAGCTCGTCAGATTGCCATTTCTCGTGCTCGTGCAGAAGTAGCAGCAACCATCAACACTAAGGTGGCTGGTATTATTGAGAGTACGATGACAAACGTGCAGACTTCATCTGTCGATGTAGCTACGGTTCAGAAGGATGTCAGCACAGCAAAGCAGTTGATCGATCAGTCGCTCGACAAGGCAGATATCGTGTTTGAGATCTATCGTGAGGTGAACAACAATACTCAGTTCCAAATCGGTGTTGCTTTTGCAGACTCGAAGGCCAAAGAGATTTTGAAGCAGTCAATGAGTAGTGCAACCGCTGAACAGAAAGCTAAGGCTGAGTCTATGTATTGATTTGTGGAGTTGAAGGCTCCCTACAGAGTATATAAATTGATAGTTAAAGATTAGACCCGTAGTAAATGAGAAAATATAGATTTCTTGTTATTGCCGTCATTTTCTGTGTGATGCCGCTAATGGCATTTGCCCAGGATTTGCTCGTCTACTATGTTGTGGGTAATGTGACTTATGCGCCCAACGGTTCAAATGTCCCGTTGACGATGAACACACGCATTGCTCCGTCGGTAGTCATCAATATACCTGCTGACTGTAGAGTGGAGTTGTTGGATGTGTCGAGCGGTAAGCGTTACATCCTTGTCGCTTCAGGTAAGGGGTCGGTAAGTTCCCTCTCGAAAAACACGTCGAACTCCATTACAGATGTCTCACAGCAATATATCCAGTATGTGTTGACACAGATGGGCAACCAAGAACTGACGGCTCTGAAGCAGCATAGCCAGGATTGTGAACAGGCTGCTGATTTGCTGAAGTCGATTGAGGAACGCGAGTCGGACGAGAGTTCGTTTGCTGATATCTTCAACGATTTCAGGAACGATATCCACAAAGAGTTTGAAGAGTTCCGTCGTAAGAACAACGAGGAATATGCAGAGTTTGTGCGTAAGATCTGGAAGCAGTTCAAATCTGCACCAGCACTTCCGAAGCCTAAGGACGACTTTATCAAACCTGTGGTTTATCAGGAACCCGAGGGACAACCTACAACCGATAAATGGAAGTTGCTCGAAAAGGTGGAGAACTTTGCAAAGAAAGTTTTCAAGTTGAACAAGGACGACCAGGAAAAAATCAAAGGAAAGAACCGTCCGAAGCCTGCTACTCCTGCCAAAGCGAAGGAAGAAAACAAACCTGCCATACAACTTGGTGCGGACACCAAGAAAGACCTTGGGGATCAGCCTATTCAGGAAGTAGCGATACCAGAATCGCAAGAGAAGTTCGCCACGATGCCTTTCACGTTCTTTGGCACACAGCTGTCTGTCCGTATCGACGAGAGTCGTCGCTTGTATCTCAGCAAGGTCACTCCTGATAATGTAGCAGACCTCATTCTCAAGCAGTTGTCAACCAAGTACTACGACAACACGATTGTCGATTGTCTGGCACTTCGCGACAAGTATCAGCTTTGCGACTGGGCTTATTTATTGATGCTCAGGGCATTGAGTGACACTTTCTGCGGAAAGGACACCAAAGAATCTGCGCTACTTACCGGCTACATCTATTGTCAGTCGGGCTATAAGGTTCGATTTGGTACAGATACAAAGAAAGAGAACCTCTATCTGCTCGTAGGTAGTCGTCACTTCATCTACGGCAAGATGCCTTGGATTCTCGATGGAGATTATTATTATCCTGTTGACGAAAAGACACCTTCGCTGCTCTCCATTTGCGAAGCTGCCTATCCACAGGAGCAGAAACTCTCCCTCTTCATCCCTACAGCACCAAACTTCACAGAGGTGTGGGGCGAAGAACGTGAAATCGCTTCGAAACGTTATCCAGACGTGAAAGTGCGTGTGAAGACCAACCAGAACCTCCTGAAGTTCTACGACACTTATCCTTCATCACGTATAGGGGATGACTTCACCACCCGTTGGGTGATGTATGCCAACACTCCTTTACAGGAAGATATCAAGAATCAGATTTATCCTGATTTGAAGAAAGCGCTTGAAGGAAAGAGTGATGTAGAAAAGGTGGATCGTCTGCTCAACTTTGTACAGACAGGACTGGAATATGGATACGATGATGTGGTTTGGGGTGCCGATCGTGCCTTCTTTGCAGAAGAAACGCTCAACTATCCACTTTGTGACTGCGAGGACCGTTCTATCCTCTTTACACGCCTCGTTCGTGACTTGGTGGGACTGAAGTGTGCACTCATCTACTATCCAGGTCACTTGGCTTCTGCCGTCCACTTCAAAGATGATAAGGAAATAGGTGGAGTACGTTATATGCTTGACAACGAACCCTATGTGGTTTGCGATGCAACTTATATCGGTGCTTCAGTAGGCATGCAGATGCCTGATTGTAATGATGCTACTCTTATAGCGATAGAGTAATTCGATAACAATAAATACAGAGATAGTGAGAAAAAATATATTGGTTATACTGCTTTTAGCAGTGATGACAGCGCAGGCGCAGACGAGTGCCGTGGGTGATGATGTGCGTACCATCAAGGCCGATGTAATGCCTACTCAGGCAAGAGTGGTTTTCAATCCTCAGCGTATCAAGACGCTGAGCAACTCTCCTGCAGCTGCCCAATTGGATGTATATGCAAACACTCCATTGAGTGATGAGGTCAAGTCGCAACTCTATCCTCAGCTGCGTAAATATATCTTGAACTACGGTCAGCAGGCTGCTGTGAATGTGTTGCTCGATTGGGTACAGACCTCCTGTAAGTTTACCTCTCGAGCAAAGCGTCAGACTACGACAGCGAAACGGATTGACCGTCCTTTCTTCCCCGAAGAGATGCTCTATTATCTTAACGGAGATTCAGAGGACTTTGCCATTCTGTTCTCCCGAATCGTTCGTGATTTACTGAAACTTGATGTGGTTTTGGTCAATTATGCTACGAAGGTAGATGGTAAAGCATTCAACCACATGGCAACTGCCATCTTGTTTACTGATGATGTAGAGGGTGATGCAGTTACCGTAGGTGAGCAACGTTATGTGATAGCTGATCCGACCTATCTGGGAGCACCCGTAGGACGTACACATCCTCATTGTGATAACACTACTGCAAAAATCCTACAGTTGAAACGATGAAGAAAATTACATTCCTCCTCAGCCTACGACGGCACTTCAAAATCAAGCTCATCGGTGCAATCCTACTTAGTTTGGGTATCATCGCTGCCAGCTATTTTATTGGAAATAGCGACATCCCGATGCCTGATGAGATGAAGGTGTTGCGTACGTTCGACCGCTTTATGAAAATAAGTGGTCAGTATGAGGATAATGTACCTGATAGCATCCTGTTGGTCAATGTGTGTTATGACAAGCAGTTGGTCGATTATGCGGTACACGACATACCTGTTGGTCAGTTTGTCATAACTGACCGTGAGAAACTGCTGCAGTTCCTCACAGCTGCTTATGAGGCAGACAACTATCGCTACATCATGATGGATGTGTTCTTCGAGCACAATATTGAAAGTCCGCAAGACTCTGCGCTCTTTGCAACCATCCGTAAAATGAACCGTATCGTGATAGCCAACCACACGGATTCCTATCTGTCGGATTCGTTGCTGAAAAGCAAATCAGCTTATGCTGATTATACGGTCACCTGGAAAGTCACGAAGTTCTCCCACTTCCAATTTATGCGAGAAGGAGGTGAACCTACGATGCCGCTTCGCATCTATGAAGACCTGACAGGAAAGACCATCAAGCAGTGGGGACCTTTCTATTTCTCGGATGGCAGACTCTGCAAGAATGCAATCACGCTCAATCTGCCTATCCGTGTAGCTGAGGACTACAGCCTCGAAACCCCTAATATATTGGAGAAGAGATATGAATTCCTTGGGGCAGACATTCTGGCTCATGACAGCATCTATCCGATCTCCATGCAGCTCGAGGATAAGATTGTTATCATCGGAGACTTCATGACCGATGTTCACGACACCTATCTCGGACCGCAACCTGGTTCGCTCATCTGCATCAATGCCTACAATGCATTACAGCAAGGCGACCATTACTTCAATTGGGGATGGGCTTTGGTGCAGTTCATCATTTACTTCATCATTTGCTATTTCCTCATGAGCCGCCTCACATTTGCCCGAATGCTACCGAATGTCTATCTCCGCATGCTGTTCTTCATCTTCAGTGTGCCTACCATTCTGCTCATCGTGGCACTCATAGCCTATGTGACCACAGGTTATGTGTACAACATGTACATACCAACCTTCCTCTATTGGCTCTATCAATTCATCAATAACCTCTATTTGAAATCAAAAAACAGAATAAAATGAGACTGTCATTAATTTTACTATTTTCAGTTTTCAATATCCTCATTCTTCGTGCTGACGATTATAAGGTGCTTTTTGTGAACAGCAACGATATTCTCATCGATGGTAAAAAAGCTCAGGTGGGCGCTACTTTCAACGACAAGTCTGTCATCACATGGGCTAAGAATCAGGATCGTCAGGCCATCAAGGCTGTAAATGTAAAGACCAATAAGATGTGTCTGTTTGTTTCGCAGGCGATGGAGAAAAACTCCCTCACCGCCTATGAGATATTGACTGCCAACAAACACCTCTCCACCCACGATGCCTATATGGAAGGCATGGATGTAAGTGTACCCGTCAAGTTGCGTAAACTGTTCGATGAGAACTATGAACTGTTCGATACCCTCGTCATTGAAACCAATGTTGACCTACCACCATCATGCTCTCTGATAGCTTCCTACGATTATGACGGTACACGCGTGTCGAAGACCCTGAAGACAGAGAGGCGTCAGGTGGTTATCGATCGTCAGTTGTTCACTGTGGAAGGCAAGAAACTCACTCCTCGTGATGTGCTCCTTACCATCGACCTCTATAATAAAGAAAATGGAGCATACACTTTCATCAAAGGAGATGTGAAACTGATGGTCATTCCAGACAAAGCAGAAATCATCCCTGCTCAGTAAATTCACCACTTAATTCACTCAGCGAAGAGTCGAAGTTAAATAAAAGTTCACCTCGCAGTTAGTTCCCAGTTACCTCGCAGTTACCTCGCAGTTAAGTCCTAGTTAAGTCAAGTGGGATAAATGGTGTTTGATGAGTGGGAAAATAAAGGAATGCGTTCATGAAAAAGAAAAGGCGAATAGTTGTAAATGCTACGAACCTTGATGCCATCAAAGCGATGCACAAGGGTGGGCGAGAGGCGGAGCAGGAATTGCTTGGCCCAGGTTTCCATTCTTTCAACCTAGTGCATCCTTCCAAGAAAACTTATACAAGGAAAACGAAACATAAGCAGCAGTTCTGACTTTTTCTCCTTGATTATTTGGAATTACGAGATATTCTTTGTATATTTGCAATCGTTATTACTAAACTTAAAAGAATATGGATACAGTTTTATTGTTAGCAGGCTCGGTAATTGCTAAAGAATGTGCAAAAGGGGGTCATCACATGGGACACTTCTTTCACGGGCATCATTTTCCTGCTTGGGGAATTACCTGGCATATTTGTCATACGATCATGTTTGTGGTCATCGCACTAATCGTTGGTTTCCTGTTATGGAAATTCGGGCAGTTCCTTGCCCAAGAATGGAGAGCATATAGAGACCGTAAATGGAAAATGAAAGATGCCCTTAAACAATCGGAACAAAATAATACAGAAAACTAGACGAATATGACGATTACAGAACAAGATAAGCAGTATATGCGTGAGGCCATCCGATTGGCAAATGAGAGCGTAGAACGGGGTGGGGGACCATTTGGGGCCATCATTGTGAAAGATGGTGAAGTGATTGCTGGTAGCAGCAATAGTGTGACGATCGATAACGACCCCACAGCACATGCAGAGGTGAATACCATCCGACAGGCATGCAGACGATTAGGAACCTTCGACCTCAGCGGAGCTACCATCTATACCTCATGCGAACCTTGTCCGATGTGTCTGGGTGCCATTTATTGGGCACGCATCAGTCGCATCTTCTACGGCAACAATCGTAAGGATGCACGCGATATAGACTTCGCAGACGATTTCATCTACGAGGAACTGGATCGTCCCCTCGATGAGCGTACAGTTCCAATCATCCCACTCCTGCGCGACGAAGCCCTCCTGACTTTCCGAATGTGGATGGCGAAAGAAGATAAAAAGGAGTATTAAATCCAAATCGGTTATTAGCTTGTGATGCGCAAACATACTTAGGATCACTTGCAAAATCCTGTGCGTAGATTTGGAAAAAAACATCAAAAACACTTAAGTTTCAGGATTCAAGATTCAGGTTTCAAGTTTTAGAAACTTTCAAAAGCAAATACATCGGCTTTCTAAAGCCTGAAAAACAGATATTACTTTTGTTTTTATAGACCCACCCCCTTATCCCTCCCTGTGAGGGAGGGGAGGAGAGAAAAGACCCTCCCCCTTGCCCCTCCCTCTAGGGCGGGGAGTATAATGTGAGAATATGTAAATAAATCAATTAAAATCAATGGTCAATGGTCAATGGTCAATGGTCAATGGTCAAATAGTAAATAAATAGGTCCTATCCTAAATTATTTCGCCCCGTTGGGGCTAAGAAATTTGTAAATAAATCAATTAAAATCAATCGTCAATGGTCAATGGTCAATGGTCAAATAGTAAATAAATAGGTCCTATCCTAAATTATTTCGCCCCTTCAGGGCTGTCTAAAATCGTCAAATTATTCAATCGTAAATCAATAGTCAATTGTCTAATCGTAAATTACAATGGCTCGTCTCCTTGAAGTTCCACAAAAGTCAGAAAAGACTTATGCTCTTAACAGGGGTTATTGTTGTTTTTGTTTTATGACAAACATAGGAATATGCTGTGTATTTAGGATCACATGCAAACCCCTATTTTATACGACACGAGGGAACGACACGTGCAGACACGAGGGAACGACACGTGCAGATACGAGGGAACGACACGTGCAGTCACGTGAGGGTGCAAACCAACCTACGACAGAACTGTCTTTGAACACATTGAAAATGACTGGCTGAAAATACTTGAAACAGATAATCCGCCACTTGATGCCCCCTCACTTTTCGATTGATAGGGGCTGACTATTTGAAAAAAGAGTCTGCATCTCCCATAAACACTTATTTATTGCTCTCTCAGTCCATTAATTCTAAAGAATTAGGGGCTAACAGAAGAATTTTGGTGCATTTTTTAAACTTTTTTAAGTAATTGTTTGTGTATTAAGAAAAAAAGTTGCAAATTTGCATCTATGAATCAAATGTGCTTTACAAGAAATCAATAAACTAAATATATCAGATGAAGAAACTAATATTAACTCTACTATGGACTTTGTCCATTTTACTACCAACAAAGACGTTTGCTCAGAACCCTGAACCTTACGCAGTATTGAGTGAAGGCAATACCAAACTCACATTCTACTATGATACCCAGAAGGATGCAAATGGTGGAATGAGTGTGGGACCATTCCAGAACTATGCAGACGAACGTGGTTGGCATGAACAGCGTAATAACATCACCAATGTGGTTATTGATGCTTCGATGGCTAACTATACAGGATTGACCAGCACCCACCGTTGGTTCGAAGGCTTTTCTAACTTAACGAGTATTATTGGATTGGAAAATCTGAAGATGGATGGTGTCACTATTACAGGAAATATGTTTGATGGCTGTAGTAGTTTAACCTTGTTGGATCTTTCTTCATGGAATACAGAGAACGTTACATACTTAGGGTCGATGTTCGATAATTGTAGTAGTTTGAAAGAAATTAATCTTTCTGGATGGAAAGTGGGTAGCGTAACTTATATGAACTATATGTTCTCCAACTGTTCTTCGTTAGTCACTATATATGTCGATGATAATTGGATGCTTGACCAAACTGGTCAGGTGACAGGCTGGCAGTATGTGTTTAATGGATGTGAGTCTTTGGTTGGCGGTAATGGTACACATTTCGATTCAAACCATATAGACACAGGATACGCCCACATAGATGGGGGAACTGCTAATCCAGGATACTTCACAGATATTAGTTTACCTCAACCTTACGCAGTATTGAGTGAAGGAAATACCAAACTCACATTCTACTACGATAATCAGAAGTTTGTTCATGGTGGAATGAGTGTCGGACCGTTTACTGGTAATTATGATCCGAACACTGGTCAGTATGTTGATGATGATCGTGGATGGTATGATGCTCGTGAATCTATCACAACTGTTGAGTTTGACGAATCATTTAAAGAATATACAGATTTGACTAGTACGGCATATTGGTTTAATCGTTGTCACAATTTGTCTTCAATTAAACATATTGAGTATTTGAAGACTGGTAAGGTGGAAGACATGATGGCGATGTTCTATGAGTGTTCGTCGCTGTCGAATCTTGATGTGAAAGGTTTCGATACAGGGAATGCCGTAAATTTGCAATACATGTTCTATGGCTGTTCTGGCTTGACTAGTCTTAATCTAGATTACTTCGACACATCAAAAGCGCAGATTATGTTCCAGATGTTTGCACAATGCTCAGGCTTGACGAGTCTGGATGTGAGCAAATTCGATACAGAGAATGTATTTACGATGCGGTCTATGTTTAGTGGTTGCTCCAGCTTAACTGCTCTTGATGTGAGCCACTTCAAAACCGGGAACGTGACGGATATGGGTTATATGTTCTTTGGCTGTAAACTCTTAACCGAATTGAAAGTCAATGGTATCAATACCTCGAATGTCACTTCGATGGATGCAATGTTTGCAGATTGCTCAGGCTTGACAACTTTGGACGTGAACGGCTTCAACACAGAGAACGTGACGAGTATGTATGGTATGTTCTATGGTTGTTCTTCGCTGACCGAACTGAATTTGCAGAACTTCACAACCTCAAATGTGAAGAATATGAGCATGATGTTCCAATATTGTTCCGGCCTGACGAGCCTCAATGTGAGCTTTAATACAGACAATGTTGAGAACATGGCTCAGATGTTCCAAGACTGTTCAAGTTTAACTTCTCTTGATGTGAGCCACTTTAAAACAGGGAATGTTGAGAACATGGCTCAGATGTTTTGTAGATGCTCTGGTCTTACTTCTTTAGATTTGAGCAATTTCAACACAGAGAAAGTAACCAAAATGAGTGCGATGTTCAATGAGTGTTCTGCATTGACAAGTATTAACCTGAGCGGTTTTAACACATCGGCTATTGCTGATTCTTATGGTTTTTCCAATATGTTCTATAGCTGCTCTAGTCTGACATCACTTGATCTCAGTAGTTTCAATACTTCGACAGTTGATAATATGACTCAGATGTTCTTCAACTGTGGGAATCTGGAAACTATCTATGTGGGTGATAAATGGACAACAGAAAATGTTACATCCAGCGATGATATGTTCACCTATTCTTATAACTTGAAAGGAGGACAAGGAACAACATATGATGCTGGTCATATAGATGCTGCTTATGCTCATATCGATGAAGGAGCAACAAATCCTGGATACTTGACATACAAAGCACCTGTTGACAATTGGGTAACAAATGGCGACTTTGAAGGCAATGATTACCAGAGTTTTGGCAATAAGAAGAATGGTGAAGAAGTGCTGATTAATGTGGTGGATGCTGATATCGTGGTAGATGATGATGATCCAGCGAACCATTGCCTCCATATTATTTCGGATGGCTATGGGGCTAATTATGCATGGGATAATCAGTTCTTTATCCGATTACGTGATGTCGTTCCCGTAGGAAGCACAGTGAAACTGTCACTTCGAGCCAAAGCGAGCGAGGCGGTGACTGCCACGATAGAAGCTCAGGCAGCACCATTTACATGGCTCTCAGGCCTTTCAAGTATAGATATTACACCACAATGGAATACATCCGTTCAAGAATTCGTTGTAGGAGAGCAACAGTCAGGTTTTCAAACCTATGCTATTCATTTGGCTGTGCCAGAAAAAGAAATAGACTACTATTTCGATGATATCGTGGTCACAGTGACCAGTCCATCTAATAATGAACCTTACGCAGTTTTGGAAGGCGCGACACTGACATTCTATTATGATGATAAGAAGGGAGACCGAGGTGGAATGGATGTTGGACCATTTGCTAACTTTAGTGATCGTCCATGGAATGGAAGTCATCAAGGGATCGTGAAAGTTGAGTTTGACGAATCAATGAAAGAATATACAGGTCTGACCAGTACTGCTCATTGGTTTGAGAACTTTATGAGCCTGACTTCTGTTCAAGGTATTGAAAACTTGAAGACGGACAATGTGACGGATATGAGCTATATGTTCTATAACTGTTCGAATTTGGAGCATTTGTTTATTAGTGGGCTCAATACATCAAACGTTACGGATATGCAATATATGTTCGGTAGTTGTTCGAATCTAAAGGATATTGAAATAGGTAACTTGTTTATTACGCCGAATGTGACCAATATGGCGGGCATGTTCTCGTATTGTGAACAACTGACGAACCTCGACTTGAGTGGCTTCAACACCGCAAAGGTGACAGATATGCATGACATGTTCCATAACTGCATGAAACTGATGACCCTTAATGTGCAGAGCTTCGATACCAAAGAGGTGACGAACATGGGAAGTATGTTCTATAACTGTTCTGCTTTGACGACGTTGAATGTTACCTCGTTCAATACTGCAAAGGTGACGGACATGAGCAGTATGTTCAATCGTTGCTTGACTTTGACGACCCTCAATGTCAGCAGTTTCGACGTTGGGAACGTACTTGATTTTGGCGGCATGTTTGTGGGTTGTACAGGATTGACGGAGCTTGATTTGAGTAACTTCGATACTCATAGTGCAACGAGAATGGCAGGTATGTTTGCGGGTTGTGAGAATCTTACAAAGATTTATGCAAGTGAAAAATGGGACAACTCTCATGTTACAAGCGGAGATGATATGTTCGAGAATTGTTATAACCTGAAGGGAGGACAAGGAACGGTATATGCTCAGGATCGCAGAGGTGTTTCATATGCTCATATCGATGGTGGAGAAAACAATCCTGGATACTTCACTGATAAGAATGCACCTGCAGTTGCTGAACCTTATGCTGTATTGGATGGAAACATGCTAGTGTTCTACTACGATACTGATAAGAATGCGATAGGTGGTATGGATATAGGACCGTTTGCTACACGCTTTGAGAGAGGTTGGAACGATGATGCAGGAACGATTACCAAAGTAGAGTTTGATGAGTCGTTTGCTCAATATACGGGTCTGACCAGCACGGCTTATTGGTTCTTCGATTGCAATAACCTCGTAGCGATTGACGGTCTGGAGAACCTCAAGACGGACGAAGTGACAAGTATGCGTGAGATGTTCATGTACTGCGATAAACTGACGAGCCTTAATTTGAGCAGTTTCAATACAACGCACGTGCACGATATGAGTGATATGTTCTATGGCTGTGAAAGTCTGACGATTCTTGATTTAAGCAGTTTCTATACATTGAATGTGACCGATATGAGCGGCATGTTCTTCAAAAATGCGATGAGTGTCCTCGATTTGAGTAGCTTCAATACGGCGAATGTCACGAATATGATGGGTATGTTCCGTATGTGTCCTTACCTCACCACGATTTATGTAAGTGATGGCTGGACTACAGACTACGTAACGAATGGAAATGAGATGTTCATGGGCTGTCAGAATTTGAAGGGAGGTCAGGGAACTGTATTCACACAAGCCAATATGGGTGTTGAGTATGCTCATATTGATGGTGGAGAGAACAATCCAGGTTATCTGACTGACAAGAATGCACCTGTCGTTGTTGACGAAATAATAGCTTACGGCGTGTTGACAGACCAGATGAAGAAGATGACGCTGTATTACGATAAGAATATGGCTTCGCATACGGAGGGAATGACATTGCCTTGGGGCGAGTTGCTGAATGGTTATGAATATAATCATGCACGTGAAACACTCGTGACCATCGATATCGATCCTTCGTTCGCAAACTTCAACACGTTGGAAAGCAGTGGTTACATCTTTGCCGGTTGTATGAAACTGACGGCAATCCACGGATTGCAGTATTTTGTAACCGACCACATGACGAAAATGCAAGAGATGTTCGCAAGCTGTGAGAGTCTGACGGAACTCGACCTCAGTTCGTTCAATACCTCACATGTGACAGAGATGTTTGCGATGTTCCAAGGATGTTCTCACCTAAAGACCATCATCGTAGGTCCAGGATGGACTACAGCAGCATTGACAGACGAAGGTCACGAGATGTTTGCTGGTTGTACGAGCCTCGTTGGTGAGAAGGGAACAACATATAGTGAGCCAAACTTCAATGCAGACTATGCTCACATCGATGGTGGACCAAGCAACCCAGGTTATCTGACAGGTGCAAACGTACCGGACATCACAGAGTTTGAGGTCGATGGCATCTGGTATAGAGTACGTCAAAAAGGAGACCATGAGGTGACTGTGGTTCGTGTGATGTATGCGGAAGAAGAACGGTTTGTTCCTTCAGAGGTTCAATACGAAAACATTCATTGGCACGTTACAGCATTGGGCGAGAAGGCATTTGCAGACCTTCATAATGTGGCGGTTATCGGAGTGCCGTCATCAATCGATGACATTTCTGTTGATTTGTTCAACCATTGTGACCATCTGGCAGCCATCATGTGGGAAACCAATGTGCCGCTGACATCAGCTGCGATGGGTGAGTTCAACAATCCGAACTTATTACTGTTCATGGCTAACAAGGCTGGTGCTCCTGCTGGTGTGACCAATATCATCGACATGAGTACATTCACAGCAGATAAGATTGTGCTGACGGATTCAGAATCCGGAGGAAACGACTTCTACTGCCCGGAAACATTCAAGGCTAACGAGATCAGCTATACCCATGTCTACGATCAGGCAACGAAGATCGGAGCTTGTCAGGGATGGGAGAGCATCGTGCTGCCATTCGATGTTCAGACCTTCAGCCATGAAACGAAGGGCGAAATCTATCCAATCGCAAGCCTGCTCGACGAGCAGATAGAATATGACGGCGACAAACCATTCTGGCTCTATGAGTTCACCCAGCAGGATGAATTTGTTGAGGCTGATAAGATAATGGCGAACAGACCTTATATTATATCTATGCCTAACGACCCAGACTATTGGGACAGCTACATCCTGACAGGACGGATTACGTTCAGCGCAAAGAATGCGGAGATATACCCAACTCATGAACCAATGGTTGTGGAAAGCAAGTCGCGTGTGTTTGTTCCGAACTATGCAAATGCAGATTACCAGAACCCGGATGTATTCCTACTGAATGTTGGCGATGCATACGACGGACATCTGCCAGGTAGCGTGTTCTCAAGCGAACGACCAAATCGCATAGCACGTCCGTTCGAGGCATACTTCGTTCCGACAGGAAATTACCCAGCAAAACGCTATATGGATATCTTCGACACAGAAGTGGATGCCATTCGTGAAATCCCGATGGCAGCCAAAGCAAAGGAGGGTATCTATGACCTGACAGGCCGCAAGGTTGAGGATGGTCAGCTTACAAAGGGAGTATATATTATTGACGGCAAGAAAGTAATGGTGAAATAAGAATAAAATAAATAAGATAGATTATGAAGAAAAAGAGTTTGTTACTCTGTGTGGCGCTTCTCATGACGATAGCCATGAAAGCCCAGCTGACAGTCGATAATTTCGAACAGCGTATCAATGACCAAAGTGGTATGGCTACGAATATCACTGTCAGGGACCCTAACGGAGACCGTTGTGCACTGATCAAGGTGTTTGCTCCGCAGGTTGACGGTTTCAGTTTCTATGGTGGTGTTACCAGTGGATTCTTGACTACCGAGACCCACGGAAACGAGATTTGGGTGTTCGCACCATCGTCTGCTCAGTCGATTACCATCAGTCACGCCCTCTTCGGACGTGTGGAGTATGAGTACCCTGTTGCTTTGGGTAAAGGTTCAACCTATGAAATGTTGCTCAATGTGGGTAGCGGACGTTTTGTAAATATCAATAGTACAGGAACAACAGAAGCAAGAGTTACTATTGACGGTAAGTATGTGGGTGTGACACCAATCTACAATCACTTCATGCCTTACGGAAAATATCAGGTTGTAGCAGAGAAGGACCGTTTCGAAGGAAAGACCCAGATAGAAGTGGAGGCCAAGAAGAAAGGGGACACGCACCAGCAGTCGTTCAACATCCAGATGATTGACCAGACTCCTCATTATGGGGATGTGACTGTCACAGTGAACGAAGACCCGAACGCAGAAATATTCTATCAAGGTGAACGTGTGGGAGCCGGTACATGGAAGGCAATGTTGAAGGAAGGAACCCATGAGGTGATTACTCGTAAGGCTGACTGCAATGATGCCGTAACCATCTTTACCGTAAAGCCTCAGGCACAGAACGACATCACAGCTGATGCACCAACACCTCATACGGGTAATATTCAAATCTATACTCGTCCTCGTAACGTGGTAGCCACGTATGATGGTGATAAGTCGATTGACCTGACTGATATCAACGTGTTGCCAGTAGGTACTCACCAATTCGAGATTGCTCGCAAGGGTTATGTGACATCTTATCCGAACATCCTCGTTCGTCATAACGAGACAACCGTGGATACCATCACTTTGGAGCCAATCAACTATATCAAGAGTAAATGGGCATTCTACTTCGGAGTAGGCTACACATTGAGTTCCCTCTCAGGAATTTCAGCCTATGCAGGTGCTGTGTGGAACAATATCGATGCCCAGTTGTCGTACACCTTGGGTATGAGCAAATCCAAGAAGGCATATATGTACACGAATGTCTTTGGTGAAGGTCATAACCTGAATAGTGTCAACGATTACAAAATCAACTCTTTCGCATTGCGTGTAGGCTACCAGGTTCGTCTGGTTCCACGTTTGGGTATCACTCCACAAATTGGTGTGATGGCTCAGACACTCAAAAGCAATTTGATTGAAGGAACAACCAAGTATGCAGATGGAGCTAAGGCAACCAGCCTGACTTTGGGTGCCAAGATTCTGGGTGTACCTGCTCACCGTGTTTACGTGTTCCTTGCTCCAGAGCTTGCAATACCAATCAGCAAGGATGATACGTTTGATCGAGCAGCCAAAGCGGGCGATTTCAGCGCTGGAGGATTCTCTGTCAGTCTTGGTGTTCTATTGAATTTTGGAAAGTAAAACCAGATCTCTTCTGAACAGAATTTATGATAGATAGTTTATATATAAAAATAGTATATAAGATGATGAAGCATAAAAAATATAGCATAGTGATGATGCTGCCAATCATAGCAGCAGTCATGACCGCTTGTAGCGGAGACAATCTCGAGGCAGAGGTTGTCAGTGGTGACCGCTTGGCAGCTGGAACCGTTATCAACGTCAGCGGTGAGGCCTCTAAAGATCATGTTATTCCGGTTGAGGCGAATTGCGCATGGACGGTAACCTCAGATGTCAATTGGATTACCATCACTCAGCCTTCTGCAGGTCGAGGTAGCGGTAGCCAAAGTATCTTGTTCGATGTAGCCGCCAGTACAGTTCCGACAACTCAGACGGGTACCATCACCATCAAGACAGGTGATGGAATTGAGCGTATCGTTACAGTCAATCAGCGTCCAGGTGCTATCGTTGTGGTTCCGTCTCCTGCATCGATGTTCTTCATTTATGAGGGAGGTAATCAAACCCTTGAGGTCGCAAGTAATTCTCAATGGACAGCTACCAGTTCAATCGAATGGTTGACCATCAATAACGGGCAGTCGGTGAATGGGGAAGGTAATCAGCAACTGACCATTCATGCGAATGAGAATCCAAATTCGGATGCGCTCATTGGTGCGATTACTTTGACGGATGCTGATCATAAAGCAGCTCCTGTTACTGTTTACGTACAAGTAGGTGGACGTACGCCTAAGTTGCAGCTAACTTCTGCGAATGAAGTCAGCGCTGCAGGCGGTACGGCAACTTTTGGTGTCATATCTAACTTCTATTGGCAGGCTACAGTGACAGACCTTTCTCCTGCAGGAGATTGGGCATGGACGCACTTCGTTTATAATGATCAGTTGTCTATGTACGGGAGTCCGAATATCGATCCTGTTGATGCAACATTGGAATTAGAACCGAACCCATCGCTTGAAGAACGTGTCATTAGCATTGTAGTGTGGACAGATTCTCCTCTGGGAAATAATGTGAATCAAACCATTCAAATCAGACAGCATGGTGCTACGCTGCCAGTTGTTTATCTGCCTCATACCACCAATATAAAAATGAATGAAGCAACCCTGACCTTCAGTACCACTTCAGCTACTTTACCAATCACGGCTTGTGGAGTGCTGTATGCAGAAGATCCGAACATGGTTGAGCAGGGTACACGTGTTGTAGGTTCTCTTAATGGAGAGGAAGCAACCGTAACGATACCTAACTTGCACTCAGGAACAACTTATTATGCGAAGGCATACGCTACGAGCGCAGCTGGAACAACCTATAGTGAAACGATGTCGTTCAAGACCCGCCTGACGCCAGGTCGTAATGATAATCCTAACCCCTAATTAGTTGATAGTAGTCAATTTAACGATTAATGTATAGAAGGTAACTATGATGAAGTATAATATGATTCGCATGTTTGGTACACTGCTTGTGTTGGCTATTCCATATGTTGTCTGCGCACAAAATTTGCGAGAGAATCAGCGAAAAGCGCAAGCTATTCAGAACGATAGTCAACGATACTTGTGGGGCTTTGGTGATGGAGCAAATGTGAATGAAGCTACCCAGAATGCAAAACAAGATTTGTTGACCTCCATCTCTGCAAAGGTGGTGAGTGACCAGACCTCTACGATGCGTAACATTCAGAACGGACAAGACGTTCAGACTGAGATGGAAGACGTGAATGTCATCAAGATTAAGGCTGCTGGTCAACTCAAAGGTACACATGTGCTGATTTTGGCAAATCCTCCTCAGTGTCGTGTGATGGCATATATCGCAAAGGAGCAACTTGATAGTACATATCAAGCACGACGTCAGCGAGTGGTACAGCATTGTATTGATGCGCAGAATGCAGAGAAACTGGGGCGAATCGATGATGCTCTTAGATTCTATTATTGGGGACTCTGTCTGCTGAAGAGTGTTGAGGATGCAGGCAATGTGAAGTATAACGATCATATGTTGATTACATGGATTCCTCAGCAGATGAGGGATATCTTCCGTAACCTTAAGACAGAAGTGGCTGAAATTGACGGACAGAACATCAAACTGTTTACGACTTATAATGATAAGCCTGTAGCAAGTTTGGATTTCCGTTACCATGATGGTTTGCGTATGAGTGACTTGAGCCACGCAGCCAAAGATGGAATGTCGTATGTCACTACTATCAAGTCGTATGACGAAAACAAACTTCATCTTCGTTATGAGTATGAGTATCGCAACGAGATGCGAAACGATCCTGAGTTGGAGTATCTGATGAATATGTATGGCGATAGTAATTTCCGTGAAGCAAATGCAACTGTGGATTTCGGTGACAAGAAGAAGATGAAGGAAGTGAAGGCTCAGTTTGAGGAAGTTGCTCAGGAACAGGCTACACCTACGAATGCCTTCATGAAACGTACGCAGGCTAAGGATTTCACCAAGACAGTGATGAGTATCGCTGATGCAATCAAGGCAAAGAAATACGATTCTGTTAAGAGTAGTTTCACACCTGAAGGCTATGAGATGTTCGACCAGTTGATTCATTATGGTAATGCTGAGATTTTGACGATTCCTGAGTTGCACTGTTTCCCTTATCGTGATAAGATTATCTGTCGTAGTATTCCGATGCGGTTCACATATAAGAATAACAAACGCGTGTTTATCGAGGATGTTACCTTTACATTCAATGCAGATGATTTGATCGAGTGTGTTGCTTTCGGACTTGATAAACCTACCCGTGAGCAAATCTATACTGAACAGCATTTGGAATATTGGGGAGACAGCACTTGTACGTTATTGGCTACTTTCCTAGAGAACTATCAGACGGCTTTTGCTCTGCATAGACTTGACTACATCAAGAGCATCTTTGATGATGAGGCTGTCATCATTACAGGCCACCTGCTGAAGAAAGCAACTGGTACGAAGGCTGCAAGCGAAGGTAAGAATATTACTATCAAGACAACTAATAACCAAAAGGCATCCTATACCAAGATGGATAAGGAGCAGTATATGGAACGTCTTGAGGCTTGTTTCAAACGTAATGAGTTCATCAATATCCATTTCAGCGATTGTATATTGGACAAGATGTATGACGCACGATTCGGCATCAACCTCCGTCAGGATTACTTCTCAAGCACCTATAGTGATACAGGATTCTTGTTCTTACTCGTGAATGTTTCCGATCCAGAGATGCCTTTGATTCAATATCGAACATGGCAACCCGATCGTGATCCAGGAGTCTTTAACACAAAAGCAGCAGCAGATGATCCTCGTCGAGGATTGGTGACTGCAGGATTGATACAATAACAAAAAAATGAACAAATCATATCTGTCAACTAGTGCAGTTGTTCTCGGATTATTGATGATGTGGATGGGATGTGCTACGAAGAAGATGCCCGAAGTGGAACTTATTGGTATCCGCTATACGAATACGGGTACGATGGCTGGATATATCTTTGAAGGTGAGATGATGAAGGATGTGAACGGAGAGATAGTGTTGCGAGCGATGAAAGAGTCGTACGGACCACTTTTCGAAAAATATCTAACAGCAGATGAGGTATCGTATTTCCGCCAGATTATGGAGGAAGAGAAAATGTATGAGTATAAGGAACGTTATTTGCCAAAGTGGGAAGTGCTCGATGGTGAATCTTGGATGTTTACCGCCAAGTTCGCTGATGGCAGTAGTATCGATACTCATGGCTCGAATGCTTGGCCTCAAGGAAATGGGTTGGAGCGCATCCGTTCGTACATGGAGCAGTTGGTTCAAGATGGAGTACAAATAGAAGAAATTGACGAGTAGTTGCTCGTCAATTTTTTTCACCTTTTCTCTTGTCCCACCATACAAATAATCCTGCAAGGATGGTGCCACTAATACTATGCCAAGCACAACTGATTGCGCAAGGAAGTACTGCAAGAGGTTGAGCAGCGAAGAACGTACCAGCCAAAACGGTGGCAAGACCCGCATTCTGCATACCTACCTCGATACTGATGGTGCGTTTTTTAGCTTTGTTGAATTTAGAGACAACACCAGCTAAATAGCCCAGCAAGTATCCTAAGGTGTTATGGCAAAGAACAACGGCGAAGGTCCAAATGAAGAGCACGAAGCCTCTAGAAATCAGTTCGTCGTGAACTGTTGAAATCACACCACCTACGATGCATGCCAGACAGATGACACTGATTCCTGGCATCATAGATTGGATTGTTGGGAAACTTGACCGTTTGGAAAAGACGTAATTGAGGAAACAACCGATTCCAACCGGAATAATCGTTACAATCAGGATGTTTAGAAACATACCGATAGCATCTATCTCGATAATTTCTCCTGCAGTCAGTTTCATGAGTAAAGGGGTCATCAAAGGGGCTAGGAGGGTAGAAGCACAAGTCATTCCTACAGAGAACGCTACATCTCCATGACAGAGGTATGACATGATGTTACTTGAAACACCTCCAGGACAACATCCAACAAGAAGTATTCCCAAGGCAAGTGCTGGTTCAAGGTGGAATACCTTTACCAACAGATAAGCCACACAAGGCATAATGAAAAATTGGGCTGCCGCACCAATTAAAATGTCTAATGGGCGTTTGGCGAGAATGCGAAAATCATCTGTAGTGAGGGTCAATCCCATTGTCAACATGATAATGCCAAGAATCACAGTTTGGGTTGTTCCACGTACCCATACAAATAAATCTGGAAGGAAAAAGGTGAGGATTGCGATTGCCGTCACAAATAATGAGGCATTAGCCGCCAATAACCGGCTAGTATTCTTTAATAACCGAATCATATTGTTTCATTCAGATACAAAAACCGTTTGATACTTTTCTTTGGTGTTTTCTCAAATTCATGCTCCATCAGTTTGATGCCAGCCAAGTGTTCGTATGCTGGCAATTCCTGATTTACTTCCTTTCGAATATTTTCCATAGCTTCTTTCAAGTTGGTCACATGCATTTTTTCTGCTTCGTCAGCATCGGGGAAAATTAGTGCGTAGAGACGATCGTTATTTTGAATTACAACACTCTCAGCAACGAGTAACTGAGCATTGAGTTTGTCTTCAATCTCTTCTGGATAGATGTTTTGTCCATTAGGACCTAAAAGCATGTTTTTTGATCGACCTCGGATGTATAGGCTACCATCTGAGCTGATGACACCCAAATCTCCAGTGTGATACCAACCATCTGCATCAAGTGCTTCGCGAGTGGCCTCTTCATTCTTGAAATAGCCCAACATCACACCGTCACCTTTCACCAGTATTTCTCCGACTTCATTAGCAGGATCATTGCTATTGATGCGTAATTGCATGCGGTGGATGGCACGTCCACAACTGCCTTGTGGAAAATCGTACCAGTGGGCATAAGTTATAAGTGGAGCACATTCAGTTGTGCCATATCCGACTGTATATCTGAATCCTATGTCTTTCAAGATTTTCTCAACATCTTCAGAAAAAGCTGCGCCACCTATAATCACTTCGTAGAACCTGTTGCCAAATGCTTTTGTCAGTTTGCGACAGATACTCCGTTTGATCTGCGTGCCTACAATTGGCAAATGAAGCAATGTGCGGATTCTGACATCCTGAAGCTTTGGAACTACTGCTCTGCGGATGATTTTTTCGATAATAAGTGGTACGGATATGACGAGGGTAGGGCGAATCTCCGAGAATGCCTTGAAGATTAAAGTCGGGGATAGTTTGGTAAGGAAATAAATGTGCATACCCATGCAAATCTCGCTCAGTATCTCGAAGGCTAGTCCATACATATGTGCCATTGGTAGAATACTGACGACAGTACCATCATGGGCAATGTGATCTTCCAACTCATCTATACCAAATCGGATATTGTTCCAAAGGTTTTTCTGCGATAGCATCACACCTTTAGATTTTCCTGTAGAACCAGATGTGTAGTTGATAATGGCCAAATCGTCACCATAGCTATTCCGATAGTGAATATCTTCAGGTTTGAGCCCGTTTGGGTATTCCTCGTTTAGCATCTGTGGAAGTTGTGACATCAAGTTGCTGAGCGAAATCTGTGGTAGGTTCTTTTCTTCTTCCAATACAGAAAAGTCATGTACATTGATGACACCGATAAAATCCTTCGTGTCAATTCGTAGCCCTTCTGCGACGACTTCTTTCCAGATGTTGTCGCTAGCGAACAACAATTTGGAGTCAGAATGATTGATGATATTCTGTATCTGCTCAGGTTTGAATTCATGAAGTATTGGTACGGCAATAGCACCATAGGTTACTGTAGCAAAGAACGTAACAGCCCAGTTTGAGCAATTCTTTCCGCACAATGCAATCTTCTCGCCTGGTTTAATGCCAACCTTTTGAAATAAAATATGGAATTGTTCCACTTGCAGAGCCACATCAGCATAGCTGAGCGTCTGTCCTTGATAGTCTGTCAGAGCAGGACGATTCCAGTGGCTCTTGATGGTTGACTCGAATAGAAGATTAAAACTTTTTTCTTGTTCGCTATATTCCTTCATGATGCCCACAAGTTTAATTCTTTGGGCAAAGATAAGAAATATTTACTATTTAGCCGTTACAATTTACAATTTTCTTCATTTTTTTAATCTTTCATTCTTTATTTCTCAACTTTTTACTATCTTTGCAACATATTTTCAACCAAATTAATAACTAATAAACAACAAACAATGAAAAAACTATTAACAGCAATTATGCTTCTTGCTCTCGTTTCAACAGCGAAAGCTCAGTTCGGTTTCGGTGCTCCTCAACAGCAGAATGGTGAACCCAAGGCTCCGGAACTAGAGTACGTAGTACGTCTAAATGTAACCCTTGGTCAGGCATATTCGTCAGGCAATAATGGAAAAGGTACGCGTACCATCATACCTATCACGGGTGGTACATTTGAAGGCCCAAACATTAAAGGTGAGGTTTTGCCGGGAGGAGCGGACTATCAGTTGGCTGTTGATGGCCGCAACGAAGTAGAGGCAATCTACTGCATTCGTACCGATGATGGCGTGACTATCCATGTCCGTAACAATGGTATCATTAAGATGGGTGGCCAGGGTGGCATGTATTTTCGTTGCGCTCCTAAGTTTGAGGCTCCGAAGGATAGCAAGTACGCTTGGTTGAATGAGTGCCTGTTCCTTTGTCAGCCTGGTTTTGGTGGTACAGGTGGTGGAATCACTCTTGATGTATGGAAAGTGAAATAGCACAGATAATAGTAATTTGTTGAACTAGTTGAATTCTTGAACTATTAGATATTCTTAAGTTATGAAACGACTTTTTATCACATTCGTATTTGCAACAATTGCAATCGCAGGCTTTGCACAGAAGTCTCGTATCGTAGAAGATGGAGGAACAGGACCTTATAAGGCAATAATGAAAGAAGATATTTCACTTGCCGAACACACGATCTTTGTTCCCCAGAATTTGTCGTCCTTTGGCAAGAGTCAGAAACTTCCCGTGTTGGTGTGGGGTAATGGAGCTTGCAACAACTCTCCGTTTGAGCACTATAAGTTTTTGAACGAAATAGCTTCTTACGGCTTTATCGTCGTAGCTACTGGTTTCATTCCGATGGACGATCAGCCTTATCGTGGTGCTATGTCTACAACCGAACAGCAACTTCAAGCGTTAGATTGGGTGTTCTCTGTCAATTCTGATCCTAATTCTCCTTATTTTGGAAAGATTGACTTGAAGAACATTTGTGTTTCTGGTATGTCATGTGGCGGTCTCCAGACCCTTTACAACTGTGCTGACAAACGTATCACCTGTTTGATGATTTGTAATAGTGGATTGTTTAATCAGCAGAATGCTAGTCAGGCCGTTGGTGGTATGCCAATGCCTCCAAAAGAAAAACTGAAGGAGATTCATTCTCCTATTATGTATCTTCTTGGTGGTGAGTCAGATATCGCATACGGTAATGGAATGGATGACTTCCATCGTATCAATCACGTTCCTTCATGTGCAGTCAATTATCCTGTCGGACATGGAGGCACCTATGGACAACCACATGGAGGTGAGTTTGCTGTTGTAGCACTCGCATGGCTGCAATGGCAGCTGAAAGGTGACAAGGAAGCAGCTAAGATGTTCAAAGGTTCTGATTGTGGTATTGCTAAGCGTGATAAGTGGACCATAGAAAAGAATGCGAAGTTCAACACACTGAAGTAAAGATTTAATCCTTGAAGCATATCATCTTTATCTCCGTCCTTATCGTTTTACTCTTTGTGTCAAATCTGTTTTTTGGCTCAGTCAGCATACCTGCAGAAGCCGTTTTGCAGATTTTGATGGGGGGTGATGTTGACAAGGAAAGTTGGTCATATATAGTCATTCAGTCACGTCTTCCTCAGGCATTGACCGCACTTTTCTGTGGCAGTTCATTAGCTGTTTCTGGTTTGATGCTTCAGACGGCCTTCAGCAACCCATTGGCTGGTCCATCCATTCTTGGCATCAGCAGTGGTGCAAATTTAGGAGTGGCCATTGTGATGTTAGCTACAGGTGGAGCCATTGTAGCGGGAGGGGTTACCTTCTCTGGCTTTATGTCCGTTTTGGTTGGCGCTTTTATTGGGTCTATGCTCATCATGGCGCTCATCCTATTCCTTTCAACTTTCATCCGTAGCAATCTTATGCTGCTCATTACGGGTATCATGATAGGTTATATTACCTCCTCTGCCATCTCGTTGCTTAACTTTTTTGCGACAGAAGAAGGTGTTCATAGTTATGTCATCTGGGGAATGGGTAATTTCGGAGGTGTTTCGATGAAGCAGATGCCAATGTTCGCAAGTTGTTGTATAGTCGGTCTTTTCATGTCCGTCATGCTCATCAAGCCTCTTAACGCTCTACTCATGGGTAATCAATATGCAGAGAATCTTGGTATCAACATTCGTCGTACTCGCAATTTACTGCTGTTGGCGACAGGTCTGCTTACTGCTGTCACTACTGCATTCTGCGGACCGATTGCTTTCTTTGGATTGGCAGTACCACATGTAGCACGTATGATATTGCGTACAGAGAACCACAACACGCTGTTGCCTGTAACTATCCTCTGTGGAGCAGCTGCTGCTCTTATCTGTAATCTTATCTGTGTGTTGCCTGGAGAGAAGGGCATTATTCCTCTCAATGCAGTAACACCTATGTTAGGTGCTCCTGTTATTATCTATGTTATTATGAAACAACGTGAAACACATTAATTATAAATGAAAGCACAATGAAAAAATATACAATTCTTCTTAGCTGCAGTTTAGCACTTTGGCTCTTTTCTCAGCCCACTAATGCTCAACTGAAACCCTCGTCAAATTATCCTGCCTACACAATGGATACCTATAATGACGTCGATATGGTAAAGGTAGGAAAAGGATGGGGAAAACGAACGATACCGGTACCAAACGGAGGCAATACTCCTGATATAGTAACACTTGTGAAGGCCTTCCATAATGCTTGGCCTACAGATATAGTAGAAGCTGTGCTCAATTGTGCAAAAGACCCGAAGTTTACTCGTGAAGTTGACGAGGAATACGATACCGAAATAATTGTTGACCGCAAGAATGGCTACGTTTGCTGGGATTCGGGTGGTACAGATGGTGATTCCATGGAGGCATGTGTGTGGCGTCGTGATAATGGTCATCGTCTCTTCGCCATTCAGGTGAGTTCGCCCGTAGACCCCGTCATCAGTGTCATCTGCTTCTATGACTACGACCCTAAGACCGCCACGCTCAAACCCGAGGCCAGTCCAGTGGACAACTTCAAAGGCACCGGTGCTGAATATGTTGACTACATCCTGCCACGCAAAGGCAAGGACTTCATCATCACCGAGTATACCTTCGATACCTACATCAAGTACATCTACACGTGGAACGGCAACAACCCCGTATATAGTCGCACAGTCAAAGGAATCCATCGATGACTGATGAAATAAAGAGCGGTGCACACAAGCATCGCTCTTTTATTTGTAACACCCTTCCCTGGAGGAAGGGTAGGGAGAGGTTATATTATAATGGAACATTTACAAATAATAATCCACCCTTATTACCCAATAAGGCAGGGTTATCCGACGATAAGGCAGGGTTATTTCTCTACAACCACTGAAGGATGTCTGAGAACTGCTGGGCATGGAGCACATGGGGGTGTTCATATTCTTCGATATGCTCATACTGCCACATACGTTTATAGGGAATGTGGATTCCAAAGCCGCCTAATTTAACGATAGGATGGATGTCTGATTTGAAAGAGTTACCTACCATGAGGAATTCAGTAGGATTGACATCGAGTTTATTACAAAGGTTGATGTAGTCTTGCTCAGATTTGTCAGAAGTGATCTCGAGGTGATGAAATAACGGACGAAGCCCCGAACGCATACACTTGTTCTCTTGATCAAGTAGTTCTCCCTTTGTGAAGCACACAAGTTGATAGCGTTCAGATTTCCTGAGTTTAGAGAGTGTTTCACGGACACCAGGAAAGGGTGTTGCCGGATTATGAAGGAGTTTTGTCCCGAGAGCGTGGATTTCATGGAGAACAGCTGCAGGTATTGTGTCGTTACTCATTTCTAGTGCATTCTGTAGGAGCGACAGTATGAAAGCTTTGGTGCCGTACCCCATCGTTGGCATGTTGGCACTCTCTACTTCGAATAGTTGACGGCGAATCTCATCTTCTGTTCCATATGGGATCATAAGACGGCAATAGTTGCGCTCTACTTCGTCATAGAGAACTTGATTGTCCCAGAGAGTGTCGTCTGCATCGAATGCTATAACACGGATGAGTTTTGGTAGCGATCGGTTCATGGGGTTATGGAGTTACGGAAATCAATAAGGGTCTTAATGATTTCTTCGTTGCTATCAGTCAAGCTAAGCAACAGATTTTTGTATTTCCCTTTTTTCACCAAATGTTTGAGTAGTGGATAGATAGGCATGTCATAAGACCAGAATTGAGTGCCGAGGAAAATCATCGGACTGGCAATTCCGTATGACAAATAATGGTTTTGTACTGCGTCTTGGAATATTTCTTGCATGGTACCAGCACTACCTGGCGAATAGATGATGCCACCAAAGGCAATAGTGAGGATATTGTTCTCACGGATGGCATTCTCGAAATATTTTGCAATATGGGTTGCGAATGGAGTGGATGGCTCATGTCCGTAGAGCCACGTGGGTAATCCCAGACTGCAATAACGTGTCTGAGGGTAATCACGTATAATGGAGAATGCACTTGGAAGCCATCCTTCGTCTTGGAATGTTGGCGCTACGCTGAGTCGGTGAAGGACTGCTGTGACATCTGCAATGCTATAGCCGGCCATCCAAGCTCCAAGGTGGGTTGCCTCCATTGCTCCGGGACCTCCACCACTAATCATGAGGAATCCTTCCTCGGTGAGGCGTTTGCTTACTAACACAATTTCTCGGTACATGGGGTCAGTACGTAGAAGTCCATGTCCTCCCATGATGCCCACAATACGTCTTAAGTCATAACCTTCGAGGAAAGAACTTAAACAGGAGTTGATGCCGTGATCGTGTAGGTTGCGAGCCAGAGATTCCTTGGCACTAAAGGCATGTTTGCCCGTTTTTAAATAGTATTCGTACACACGAGAATCATAGCAGTCGGCTACAGTCTCAGGATGTTTGGGGTCATATCCTGCGTAAAGAGTTTCCGCAGTGTACAGGTCTTTTTTTGTTACATCGTATGGCACATATTCAAAATAATCTGCTAATGCGATGAATTGTTCGCGAGTAATGTCTTTTGTAATCATCTGACTTCTATTTGTTTAAGCATTGATGCACCTGTTCCTACAGTTCCTGTGTGTTGAAGCATAAAGCCTGTCCCAAGTTTTTTTGAAGCAATCCTACAACTGAGGGTTTGCTTCTTTGAGCCGTGCTGTATGACTGCAGTCAACACGCCAGAACTGATTGTAACTCTGATTTTACACTCTGTGAGGTAGAGTTCGCATTTTTCTCCTTTCGTTAATGCTTTCGTCTCACCGTTTTGGTATTCTATGATGGAGGCAACAACTGCGTGGTCGTAATCGGGAGTTCGTTCTAAACGAAGACCATATCCTGAGAGAGTTTGATTGTCCATTGCAACGCAGATATCCATATATTGCCCCGTAGCACTTCCGAAACCTTGTCCTGCTGACTTACATGGGGCAATAGTAAGTCTGGCGCTTGTGATATTATTGATTTTCGGGTTTTCGGGAGTAATACGAATGCGTGCTCCACGTTGTGCTTGTACCAAGCCTTGATGTCCTTCAGCTCCATCAGGGGCTGTTCCCCAATACCATGCTTCGCGAGAGGGGTCGGGCTGCCATGAATACTTGTTTGTGTCAAATGGTTTATAGGCATCAAATTCATACACGTAACCATCTTCGACCTTTTTGCTACCAACGATCTCATGAATCTGAGGAATCGGAGTATATGGAGTACTGTCAATCTGAACAGATTTGCCGTTGAGTGTAATGTTTTCTGCTGAGCATAGTTCTGGATGATTCTCCTTACACCATGCTAACTGAATCTTGTGGTTGCAATGGAAGCGTACGTTCTTTAAGTGAATTGGACCAGGGACTTTGGTGAAATACTGTGTGCCTTGTGTCATGATTTCGATATCACAATCATCGAAGGTGGCCCCACGTGAAGTGGAGTAGAATGGCTTGCTGCTGTAGAATGTGAGGTGACACTGATGATATAGTCCCTCAGAGAGAGCATCATCTGTACACTCGAGATGACAATTTTCGAACACAGCATTGCGTGCTCCTGAGAAATTACAAAGATTCAAACGACTGATAAAACGGCAGTTCTTTGCCACCACGCTGTCTGTTCCTGCACAGACGGCAAGTTGGGCTTGCACGATGGCTTCAGCTCGCTTCTTTCTTGATAGGGATGGATTGCGTTTGTAGTCAAGATCTACGTTACAATAATTACCATATGTAATGTTCTCCGTATAGATGCTTTTGCATCTGAACAAGAACATGGTGAAATTGCCAATGGCACCATGTGTCTGTCCCCGATTAACAGCAAGAACGGTATTTTCTGCATTTGGGTCGGTTCCTGTAATGCGGATATTTCTGCAATGAATTGTTTGGGCAAAGGGAGTTCCTCCGTTTGATGTCCGTTCTGTCGGGTCGTCAGGATCGTCTAACCAATATACACCAGGTTGAATGATTAGTGAATAGTCATCATCGGGGCTTGCATTCATCGTCTTGATGGCTGCAATCAGTTCCTCTTGTGTGCTGATTTGAATGCTTATTTGAGCATACGTCAGCATGGGCAAGAGCAGAATGCTAAAGGTTAAGATGATTTGCTTCATAAATGATGGAGGCTATATTGTTACTAAGTTCAGTCATGGAGTGGAAAAGAAGGTTGGCTCCTTGGTCAAGAAGAACGGAGTCGGGTAGGGGACCGGTATTGACTGCGATGACGAAACATCCGGCAGCTACACCTGCCTCGACTCCCAAGGGTGCATTTTCTACCACCATTGTCTGGCGGGGTGTTAATCCTCCAGCTTTCTGCATTCCCATGAGGTATGGCTCAGGATTGGGTTTCCCATATTTCACATCACGTGCAGCTACCATCCATTCATGATAGAAGAGTGAAGGGAAATTCAGTTCGATGCGTCCTAGGAGACTGGCTGTACCCGAGCCTGTCACGATTGTGGGAATGACACCTGCTTCTTTCACTGCTTTCACGGTTTCAAAGGCACCTGTCATGCGTTCAGCAGTAGGGTATTCGTTGAAGTACTCGCTCTTTTTTTTGTAAATCTTGTCACACTCAGCTTCATCAGCACTTCGTCCAAATTGTCTCTGTGTGACGATGTTGATGGTGCCAAAGCCTGTTCGTCCTTCATGCAAATATGCCTCATTCTCAGGAAGGTCAAGCCCGAAATACTCCATTGCCCGATGCCATGCGCGTGCATGATTGGGCATAGAATTGAAGAGTACACCATCCATGTCGAACATGATAGTCTTCAACTCAAAGTGTTGGTAGCCGTGCGTTCGACAAAAGTCGGCTATCTGTGGATATTGTGGTTTTTGACTCATAGGGCATATCTGGCTTATGGGACCTTAAAGTGTGACGCCTGTTTTGAAGATTGCGATTTCCTGATAGTCTTTCTTTTCATTCCAAGTTGGTTCTCCCGATGCTATCGAGATAACTTTTTTCTTGAATTCTTCAAAGACTAAATCCATCGGTATGTTCTCGACCAACGTTCCTGCATTGAAATCAATCCATGTTGGTTTATTCTGTGCTAGCTGAGAGTTTGTGCTGATTTTCATGGTTGGCACAAATGTACCAAAAGGGGTACCTCGTCCTGTTGTGAAGAGGACAATATGGCATCCCGCAGCAGCAAGGGCTGTGCTGGCTACAAGGTCGTTTCCTGGTGCGCTGAGGAGATTGAGACCTCGTGTCGTCAGTCGTTCGCCATAATCTATCACGCCGCAGACGGCACTTTTGCCACATTTCTGCGTACATCCCAAAGCTTTCTCTTCGAGGGTGCTGATACCTCCAGCTTTGTTACCTGGACTTGGGTTTTCGCCTACAGGTTCACCATGACTGAGGAAGTAGGCTTTGAAGTCGTTGATGAGTTTGACGGTCTGCTCAAAGAGATCACGATTCTTGCAACGGTTCATCAAGATTGTCTCTGCACCAAACATCTCGGGTACTTCGGTCAGCACGGTTGTACCTCCCTGACGTACGATGTAGTCGCTGAACACACCCAGCAAAGGATTGGCAGTAATGCCAGAGAATCCGTCGCTTCCACCACATTTTAGCCCTACTCTCAGTTCGCTCAAAGGAATCGCTGTGCGTGTATCGTGGCGCATCAGTTTGTGAAGTTCGCGTAGTATGCGCATACCTTCTTCTATCTCATCGCCAGCTATTCGCTGTGTTACCATCAAACGAATTCGCTCGTGGTCGTAATTACCTAATAGTTCCTCAAATTTGTCGGGCTGATTGTTCTCGCATCCCAATCCTACTATCAGTACTGCTCCTGCATTCGGATGTAACACTAAGTCTCGCAACACTTTACGAGTGTTCTCATGATCCTCGCTCAACTGACTGCAACCATAGTTGTGAGGGAAGGCAACGATACGGATATCTGTCACCTCGCTGCGCATGCGCTCCTTGAGTTGTTGACAAACTCCGTTTACACATCCAACGGTTGGTACTATCCAAAGTTCGTTGCGTACACCTACCTCTCCGTTCTTCCTACGATACCCCATAAAGGTGTCCTGTGATGGTTCTTTAATGTCCTTATCGTCGATTGTAATGGGGTTATAGGTGTAGTCAAGCAATCCAGATAAATTCGTTGATATATGTTGGTCACACACAAAATCACCCGCTTGGTGGTCTTCGTTCAAGTGTCCGATAGGGTAGCCGTATTTCACTACATCTTCGTTCTTTTTGAGATTCTTAAGCAGGAATTTATGTCCAGCAGGCACATCATTATTTAGGGTAATGAGTTGCCCGTCAATATTTACTTGTTCGCCTTTACTCAGCGGTACAATAGCTACAGCTACGTTATCTGCAGGATTTATCTTGATGGTCTTCATAATGCGGTTCTTCCTTTTTAATATAATACTTCATCAACAGGAATGTCGTGCGGTTCGTGGGGCACTTCGTCGATGTATTGATGTGGATAACAAAGTCCGATAGTGTGACAAGTCAGCAGGGGCAATAAGCGGTCGTAATATCCTTTTCCTCGTCCCAGACGATTACCTGCTTGGTCGAATGCCACTCCTGGTATGATTGCCAAATCGATACTGGAATACTCATCTGGAGTCAGTCGCCTGCCGCATGATTCCACGATGTTGAATGCTCCATGTTTCGTTGAAGAAGCTGCATCGTAGATGTGTAATTCAAGCATGTCACCTACAACTGATGGTAGTATAATGGTCTTTTGGTCTTTATAGCGTTCAATCAACCCATGGGTGTCAACCTCGTCGTTCAGTGAATGAAACAATAACACCCGCTGTGCTTGCAGAAACAACGGATGACGCTCCAACTTTCCGATGACTTCCTGTCCTTGTTTAAGCAGAGAGCCACACTCTGAGAGCTGGATGCGGAGCTGCGTAAGCTGTCTTCTTATCTGTTGTTTTGTCATCTGTCGGTAAGGTCGGAGTTGTGAGGTTGTCATTGAAAAGTTGTATGGCTTTCTTAATGGTTACATCTTCTTTGTTGATGAACTTTATGTACTCTGTAATATCGAGTAGATTATACAGGATGAGACCATGCACAACGTTTTCAATCAGTTGCTGTGAGTGCAGAATCATGTTGTTGCGACGTTTTACGCCTTTCGTGTCGCAATAGTTGATGAACTGCTGTATCACATGTTCGCGCTTTAGTTGCTTAAGCACCTCATCAGCATTTTTGATGTTGGCATACTTTGCACGATTGTTGTCGGTGTATTCGAAGCAGAACTGTGAAACAAGACCCTTCTGAACCACTTCCTGATAGTATGTCGTAAAGAGGGTAGTATCTTCTGCAACGAAATAGTCGGGCATGATACCGCCTCCTCCATATACTTTGCGTCCGATGCTGGTGGTGTAGACATCGCCTGTCTGACGGATGCTGTCTTCGTTGAAGAACTCACCATGCAGATAGCGGTTCGCAATGTCATATTCGTATTCTTTGTCTTCACCGTTCACATATGGTTTCTGTATACAACGTCCTGATGGTGTGTAGTAGCGAGATACCGTCAAGTGGATGAGGCTTCCGTCAGCAAACATCATGGGCTTCTGAACCAAACCTTTTCCGAACGAGCGGCGCCCCACGATAATGCCACGATCGTTATCTTGTATGGCTCCGGAGAATATTTCTGCAGCACTTGCTGTCCCTTCGTCTGTGAGGACAATGAGTGGCAGTTTCTGATACGATCCTTGTCCGTTGCTCTCATAGTCTTCACGTTTCGTTCTACGTCCTTCTGTATAAACGATCAGTTTGTCTGCAGGAAGGAATTCGTTGACGAGTTGGATGGCACAATCGAGATAGCCGCCTGTATTGCCACGCAAATCGATGACCAATCCCTTGAATCCCTCTTGCTCTAATTCTGCAAGGGCAATGAGTAACTCCGGATAGGTGGTTTTACCGAATTTGTTAATGCGTACATAGCCTAGTTTATCTGTCAGCATGTAGGTAGCATCAATGCTCTTGATGGGAATGTCACCTCGTGTGAGGGTAAAAGAGAGTGTTTTTTTCTCTCCACGACGTTGAATGCCTAACTTCACTTGTGAGTCGCGTTCGCCCTTGAGTCGATGTAGGGTTTCTTCGTTGGTAACTACTTTTCCTACATATGGCTCGTCATCTACAGAGATGATACGGTCGCCAGCCAACAGACCGACACGTTCTGCAGGACCACCGTCGATGATGTTCGTGATGTACACCGTATCGCGCTTGATGGTGAATTGCACGCCTATTCCGCAGAAACTGCCTTCGAGGTCATCATTGGCAGTCTTTGCAGCTTCTGCGCTGATGTATGAGCAGTGGGGATCTAACTCTGCCAGTATTCTTGGCATAGCTTGCTCCACGATATCTGCAATGTTCACCGTATCAACATATTGATCATCGATGATGTGAAGCAAATCGTTGATCTTGTTCGACGAGGAGTTGATGATGTTCAGTCGGTTTCCTGAGAACCGATTGGCGAAGAATGTACCTATGATGATACCCACGATGATGCTGATGGCAATCAACAGGGGTGCAAACCTTGAATTGCGATGCATATAAGTTATTGTTTTAAACGTCCATTTGTATTACTTCAATACCTGCTCGTTTCAAGAGGTCGATACCGTCACATAGGCGATATTGTTCTCCATAAATCACACGTCTGATACCCGACTGAATGATTAGTTTTGCACATTCCAGACATGGGGAGGCTGTGACGTATAGGGTGGCTTTGTCGCTTGAGTTATGTGAACGTGCAAGTTTTGTGATAGCGTTGGCTTCTGCATGAAGCACATAAGGTTTCGTTACATCGTTTTCCTCGCATACGTTCTCAAATCCAGAGGGCGTTCCGTTGAATCCGTCGCTGATAATCATCTGGTTCTTCACCACTAACGCTCCTACCTGTCTACGTTTGCAGTAACTGTTTTCCGCCCATATCTTGGCCATCCTAAGATAGCGCTGGTCGAGTTGGTGTTGTTTCTCTTCTGTCATTGCTATTATTTTGTCTTTATATGTTTATTTTTCTGAACTTAGTTCGATGAACGAGTCACCGTTGCGTTTGATTCTCAAAACGTTCTTATCACCGCTGTAAGAAGTGGCATTCTTGATGATGCTGAATACCTTACTGCAGATGTCCGAAGCTCCGTTTGCATTCTTGGGTGAGATGAGGTCGATTGTCAGCTCACGGTTCTTGCCGTTGGCATTCCACGTTCCCTCAATCGTCATCCCAGGCTGCAACACACCCGTAATAGCTGATTGTGAGAATGCAATCCAATAGGTGTCATTGACCTCATAGAACTCTTTCACGTCTTTTACCGTTTTCTGACCATTATAAGTCAGGCCTGTGATTTTGAAACGGTTGCCGATGAAAATCTCTTCTATGTCGTCATCTGTGCTGCATGCCAAGAGTAGCAAGCACGTCATCAATAGCATTCCTATCTTTTTCATTCTTCATTCTTTTTTATACCATTCCTCTCCAACAAAGCATCGATGGTCGGTTCCTGACCACGGAATCGTTTATAGAGCGTCATGGGGTGTTCGGTAGCTCCTCGCGCCAATATATTTTCTCTGAAACTATTGGCTGTTGCTTGGTCGAATAGTCCGTTCTGCTTGAACACAGAGAATGCGTCTGCATCGAGAACCTCTGCCCATTTATAGCTGTAATAACCTGCAGCATAGCCGCCTGCCATGATGTGTGAAAACTGTACCGACATACAGGTTCCTGCTATCGATGGTGTGATGACAGCCTCTTTCCACGCTTCCTTCTCAAAGGTCTCTATGTCACTATCCAGTTCTTTCTCTTGGGTGTAGTATGCCATATCGAGCAGACCGAAACTCACTTGACGCAGACATCCCATCGCTACGTTGAAGTTTCTGCTGTCCACGATGCGTTGAATCAGTTCGTCTGGAAGTGGTTCGCCTGTTTGGTAATGTACGGCAAAGGTTGACAGGAACTCTTTCTCAATGGCAAAGTTCTCCATGAATTGTGAAGGGAGTTCCACGAAGTCCCAGTACACGTTTGTGCCGCTTAGTTCTTCGTATTGACAGTTCGAGAACATCTCGTGGAGCGAGTGTCCGAATTCGTGAAGGAATGTTTCGACTTCCCCAAGTGTCAGCAAGGCGGGTTTCGTGTCTGTGGGTTTGGTGAAGTTCATCACTAACGACACATGTGGACGATGGTTCACTCCGTCCTTGTCGATATATTGTCCTTTGAACGAGGTCATCCATGCTCCCGACTTCTTGCCCTCGCGTGGGTAGAAATCGCAGTAGAGTAGGGCGAGGAACGATCCGTCACGGTCGTACACCTCAAAGACATCTACATCGGGATGATACACGGGTATCTCGCGGTTCTGTCGGAAGGTAATGCCGTAGAGTCGTGTGGCAAGTCCGAACACACCTTTTTTCACCTTGTTCAGTTCAAGATAAGGTCGCAACATCTCCGAATTGATGTTGTAGAGTTTCTCCTGCAGCTTATTGGCATAGTAGCCGGTATCCCAGGGCATCAGTTCGAAGTCGTCGCCCTCGAGTTCACGAGCCATTTGCCTAATGGCTTCCAACTCTTTTAGGGCAGTGGGTTTGTAGGCATCTATCAGTTGGTATAACAAATGATAAACGTTCTCCTTATTTTTTGCCATACGTTCCTCAAGCACGTAGTCGGCATAGTTGTTGTAGCCCATGATTTGCGCTTCCTCGCGACACAGGTCCACAATCCGCTTCACAATTGCTTTGTTGTTATGCTTATTGTCGTGCGTACAGATGGTGCTATAGGCCATCCATACCTGCTTGCGTAGCTCGCGCTTGCTGCTGTATGTCATAAAAGGTGACATACTTGGGCTGTGCAGTGTGATGATCCATCCCTCCATCTTCTTCTCCTTGGCAGCCATCCGAGCAGCTTCGATCGCACTTTCTGGCAGTCCGTCCAAGTCCTTCTCATTTGTGATGTGTAGCACAAAGTCATTAATCTCCTTCAGCTTGTTCTGCGAGAATTTCAGGTCCAGCTTACTCATCTCGTTGCCAATCTGCTTCAGACGTTGCTGCTTGTCTTTGGGGAGGTATGCTCCGCTACGTTGGAAACCCAGATAGGTGTCTCGCAACAATTGCCGCTGCTCTGTTGTCAGTTCTTCTCCGCTTGACTCAAATCCCTCATACACCTCTTTTACTCTTTGGGCGAGTTTGGAGTTGAACATGATGTCGTTTGCGTGATCCGACAGAATGGGCGACATCTTGTCTGCCAGTTCGTCCATTTCGTCGTTCGTTTCTGCTGATATCAAGTTGAAGAACACCTCAGTGACGTTGCCCAGTAATTCTCCCGCTTGCTCCATTGCGACCACTGTATTCTCAAACGTAGGCGGTTCAGGATTCTCTGCTATACGGGCAATCTCCTCGTTCTCCAGTTCCATACCACGACGCATCGCTGGCTCGTAGTCTTCCATTCGCACCTTGTCGAACGGAAAAGCCTCATGTGGTGTGTTGTATTTCTCAAAAAAAATATTCATCTTCAATTATTTATTCCAAGCGCAGAAAAATCCTTGATTGAAAACCCATATCGTCTAAGTTCAATCAGTCCAAGGTCGTTCCAATGGTTCAGCACGTTTGACACATTCAAGCGGGTTTCGTCAATCAACGCTGCTAAGTCGTTCATCTTTACCCTGACATTCTTCTCACCTCCGTCGGGCATTAGGCAGAAACTGCCAATCGTAGTCTTGATTTTATCCTCGATGCTGCTTGTGGGGACTGCCAGACGCTGCATGTTTGCTTTCCGAAGATTGTTGCAAAGATAATTAATATAGTTCGTGCGCACGATGTTGTTGTGCAACATGCGCTGCATGAAGAAGTCGCGAGAGATAGAGAATGTCGAACCGTTTGTCTTGAAAGTGTACGACCGTTCGTACGATCGTTTCACACCAAACATGTTATATGGCTCAATCAAATGTGGAACCGTTGAGCATACCTCACTGAGCATCAGTGCCGTAGTCTCGTCGTGTAGTTCCGACTCAAACACTCCGTCAATCACATAAATTAGGTTATTGCAGTTGTCGCCCTGACCTACAATTTGTTCTCCTTCTTCCCATTGCTGGAAGTCCAGTTTCATATTCATGATTAAATCGCTGAAGTCGTGCAGAGTAAGACCCTGCAACAAAGGTAGCGACTGCATCCGTTCAAACATACTTGTTTCCATTCTCTTAATGTGCAAACGACCATCTCTCCCTCACCTTTAGGTGAACTATGCGTAAGATGTCAAATTATTTGCAAAGTTAGCAAAATAAATTGAGAAAATAAGCACTATGAGTAATAAATAATGTTAATTCCGCTCAAAATCCTTATCTTCTTCAGCTTTTGGGTACGTTTTCTGCGTTCTCAGTACTTGTGGACGAAAAAACAAAAGCGGCGCTGTAGGGCGTCGCTTCATGTATTTGTGTAGTTATATTTGGTTATTGTACGTTGCTGACTTCCACGTCTTTCAGTCCGTTCTGACGCTTGCAGTAGTCGCTACCGTCAGTCTTTCGTGCAGCAGAACTGATGGTGTTGTTGATTACTGTGTCCCATGACGGTTCGTCCTGATTGAGTGCGCTGATTTGACTGCGCAAGCTCTCAAAGAAACTGAGGAGGAAGAATCCTCCATTGTCGCCACACCATGATACTTCGCCTGGACTGGCAGCTGTTGCGATGATGTTACCTTCTGACTTCATGAACAGCGAAAAGAGTTTGTTGAGGTTAAAGTTGGTGTTGGAGCGCGAGAAGAGTGAATTGCTCCTTACCATACACTGGTCGATGTCGATGGTGCTGTTGCAGCAGTCGCTGAGTACGAGGTTCAGACGGGCGTTCTTCTCGACAATGGCGTTATAGATGTCGATGAGTTGCAGATAGTTGCTGTCGGAGTCATCGTAGGCATTCGATGTGAGATCAAGGCAAGGATAGACATCTTCTTGATCTCTGAAGCGGAATCCGTGACCGGTATAGACAAACACTACCACATCGTTCGGTTCTGGATTCAGACCGTCGATTGCTTCGACGACGTTATCCACTCCGAAGTTGTTTCCGCTAACGAGGGTTTCGTCTAGATTCATACTCAGAGCCTTTGCTATGCCGCCAAATTCGTTGCGAATGCGTCGCAGGTCTATGTCACAGGCGGGACCGATGTCGCTTACGTCAGTGTTGGCTACTACCATCAGATGGAGTGTAGCGTCACCTTCTGCGGAGGCAATGTCTTGGATGTCTACGGAGCTCTGCTCTTGTATAGTTTGGATGCCTTGCAGCATCATCTGGTATTCTGGTTCATCTTTGCCGTAGAATTGGGCGATGTATTCTTCGTCCATGTCGGCGAGTGATATTTCTACGAAGCTTTGGGTTTGAATCCATGAGTCTGAGTCCTCAAGGTCGAAAGCTAAGTATGGGGCTTCGTTCATATCAGAGAGGTCGCCTTTTTCCCACATCCACATTAAGACAGGCATATCTTCTTGGTCGGGGGTGTAGTACATCACACCTATGTCATCAGCACCTTCTTTTTCCTCTATATGACATGTGTAGTCAGCCATAATGCATTCGTTCTTTTTAAGCATCTCATCATCAACGAGCCTCATTTTGCAATGCTCGTCGTCGGTATAGATGAGTAGTCCTACATACTGGTTGTCGGGGTCGCTGGGCAACTTGAACGTCAACTCGTAGAAGGTCTGTGCATTAGACTCGAAGCTAGTTCCTTTAGCCTGATTATCTGAACTCAGCAGGCTGTCGCACGATGCCAGTAGCAGTAGTGCCAAGATGGATAATATGGTGGTACGCATGTGTCGTTTCTGTTTTTGAAAAATGGCTGCGAGATGGATTCCCACAGCCATTTTCGTTTGTTATAGATTCTTAATTATTATTCAACGTCTTCTACAACTTCTTCCTCTTCTAATTCTTCACCTTCTACGTCCTCTTCTTCAGTAGCTGCTGCAGCCTCTTCTACATACTGCTGGTATGTAGCAGCGCAAGTCTCACAGATGTTCTTGAAGCTGTCTGCCTGAGCCTCAGTGATCTGGAATACATACTGAGCCATGTCTGTACTTGCCTCCTGGAATTCTGCATAAGTTGCTTCGAATTCTTCAGCAGACTCGAAGTTAGCATCAGCTGCTTCTACGCTTTCAAACTTAGCTGCAAGGTCCTTAAATTTGTTCCATGCTTTCTGACCTTCTTCGCTAAGACCATTGTTGCAAGATACCAACATCATAGCACCAAATGCAACCATTAAAATCATTTTCTTCATAACTAAAACATTTAAATATTTTTGTTTGTGCCTACTCCCTTCCAAGCGTTTCGGCATCCTCTTTATTCTTTCTTTTTATTCTTCTGACTCGATAGCTTCTTCTGTTTCTACAGAATCTTCTGATTCAACTTCAACAGCTGCGTTTTCATCTGCTTCAAGTTCATCAATTGTTTGCTGTACGTTCGCTATTATCATCTTGAAACTGTCAACCTGTTCAGGAGTGAGCTCATCCATGTGATTGCCCATGTCCTCAACTGCCATTTTCCATTCAAAGGCAGCAGCAAAACCGTCTAACTCAGACTCGAAACTGGCTTCAAATGCTTCCTTTGTCTCAAATTTTGCTGATAATTCCTTAAACTCGTTCCATGCTTGCTGACCATTCTTGCTGCATGACAACATGGTCATCATGGTAATGGCAGCGATGATACAAATCATTTTCTTCATGCTTTTGTTCTTTTTCGCGTTGTTTTTGTAATGAAATGCTTAAAATCGGTGCAAAGTTAATATGTTTTGTCGAATTAGCCAAATTTTATTGCTATGAAAACATAGAAAATACTTTTTCTATGCTGGGTTATGGCATTTTTTAGCACGTCAAATAGCAATTGTGGTTGAGAATATCGAAAAAAACTCACTCCCTGCAATGAAGCTGGTAGTGGTGTCGTGCTAAAAGGAAAAATGTGAGTACGCCCATGAGGTTGGCTATCCACATCATCCAGAACGATGCGTGGTAGTTGACTGCTTCTGCAAGGATACCTCCGAACAATACGCCCAGTCCCATGCCTGAATCCCACGAAGTGAGGAGGGTGGAATTCGCGGTTCCTCGCTGATGTGAGGTGGCAAGATTGATAAACATGTTCTGATAGGCAGGATACATGTGCCCGTTGCCCAAGCCGATAATGAGTGCAGACGCATAGAAGGCAAGGGGATGGTGAATGGCAGCAAAAAGCAGATATCCTACGAGCGAAACAAGCATACCGTCGCGTGCATTATGTACGACCCTTCCTCGGCGTAGTCCTCTGGCTCCTGTCAGACGTGAAAGGGCAAGTCCGCTGGCCAGCAGGAAAAAGAAGATGCCTGCTCCCTCTTGGATACCGAGTTCCTCTGCTGCATAGATGGCTACATAAGTGGAGAGCACGCCATACGACATTGAGAAGCAAACCATACTGATCGCCAGGGGCCATCCGCTGAGTAGGAATAGTTTGCCCAGCACAACAACGAACTTGCGCGATGTTCTCGTCGTGGGGATGCTATTGGTTGCCAACTTACTTTGTTCGCTCGAGCTGTTGCTTTGTGCCTGGGGTGATGAGTTGTTGATGGGCGTCGTTTTGATGGTTGAACAGATGATGAGTCCGATGAGGGAGATGATGATGGAGAGCCAGAAGAGTAGGGTGTAGCTTTGTGTGAAATGGAGTATCCAGATGGCGATGGTGGGGCTGATGGCTGTTGCTATATTGTTGCTAAGTCCGTAATAGCCGATACCTTCTGCCCTTCGTGTGGGATGAAGCACATCGACGGCTACGGTGGTTCCTGCTACGGTGGTCGCTCCAAAGGGGATGCCGTGAAGGGTGCGGAAGATGGCAAAGAGGGTGATGGATGTAGCGACGAGATAACCTGCTGAAACGGCTGCGAAAAGGAAATAAAAAATAAGGAGGATTGCTTTACGAGGGAACGTATCGACGAGGTATCCGCTGATGGGACGTATGAACAAGGCTGCCAAGGTATAGCCCGAAAGGACTATACCGATGGTTTCTTTGTTGGCTCCAAAGGTGTCGCGAAGATAGAGAGGGAAGAGGGGCATGAGCAACATGAACGATACATAGAGCATGAAGGTGGATATCCATGTCTTCGTGTAGTTGCTATTCCATAACCGTTCTTTCGCCTCAAATTTCTTGCTGCTCACCTTTTTATATATTACTTTAACTCTTAACTGTCAAATCGTTAATAATCTTAGTTCATTTCATACGCCTTGCCCTAGAGGTGGTAGGGGTGTCGTTACGATAAGGTTCACATCCTATCCTTTTTCTGTCACCCCCTTTGCGGTTCTTGAACCTTTGAACTTTGAACTTTGAACCTTGAACCTTGAACCTTGAATCTTGAATCTTGAACCTTGAACCTTGAACCTTGAATCTTGAATCTTGAATCTTGAACCTTGAATCTTGAATCTTGAACCTTGAATCTTGAACCTTGAACCTTGAATCTTGAACCTTGAATCTTGAAACTCCAGGGCTTTCGCTCTTAGTTTTCCTGCATATAGTTATAGATGGTGAGGACGTCTTGGGTATCGACCACTCCGTCGTTGTTCACATCTTCAGCAGGATATTCCTCGTTGCCTGTTGCTTGTTGCATAAACAGATAGATGGCGAGAACGTCCTGCGTATCTACAATTCCATCGTGGTTGACATCTTCACGTTTGAAGAGCTTGGTTGTTGGTCTGCCATTGATGACCCATAGGTCGAAGAAACTCTCGATGTTGCTATCGGTGATAGAGTTGTCTTCAATGACTGTCCGCGTGACAGGTGTCCAGTTGGCGTATCCCGTTTGCTGGGCAGCGATACAGAGGCGGTAGTGTCCGTCGGAAACGGTGTCGGGCAGTTCTGCTTCGATGGTGATTGGTCCTCCCCTGAAATAATAGGAGTCTAATTTTGTCACGACGAATGGTTGTCCGAATGCCATGATGACGTTGTTGTCATCGTCGGCAAGGGCAAGCGACAGTTTACCTGCGAAGGTCTCTTCGCCGAGGTTTGCGTAGTCGGCAAAGGTGATGCTGAGCATGCGGCCGATACATTTGTCTTCGTTGAGTGTCATCTGTGTGGTTTCGATGTCAGCGAAGAACTTTTGAGGAACGACGATGTTGTCGGTCTTGATTTTATGGTCTTCGATTTGGAGGTTGAGGAAGAGGTCTGCTCCTGCATTGCGGATGCTGGTGCCTTGCAGGTCGAACTTCTTGACACGTCCCCATCCTTCAAATCCTTCCTGACGTGCCATCACGACGAGATGGTAGATTGCATCGGGGAGAGAGTCGGAAACAACTCCCTTCAGGTAGCCGAGAGGGTTGGAGTAGCTGATGAAGTGTTCGTATGGCTGGCTGACCTTGATTGGTGTGCCGAGCATGCAGACGAGTTTGTCGTTCTCGCTTGTGAGTGCGAGCGACACATCACCCTTGAAGGGTTCCGCAGCAAAGTTGAGGAACGTGGTCAGCGATACGCAAACGGTGCTGTCGTTCATCTGACTCTTGACGTACTCCATCTTCGTGGCTTGCATATCCGGTACATAGTCAACTGCTTCATCTGTGATGGTCACAGTGCTTTCTCCTGCAAAATATAGGGTGGTTTCTACACCTGTTGTCAGGTCTTGTGCACCTACTTCGAAGTGATATGATCCGAGCGGTGTTTCCTTGGGTACCTTACACGGAACATCGTAGTGATAGAAGTAAGGATGTTCCAATTGTACGCCTCGTTCACCAATCTTGGTGCGGGTACCGTCTGGGTTTATCAAATAGACGTTGAGCATACCGTTGAAGGTGCCTTGCTTACTATTGTAAACCTCATTGATTCGTACGGAGAAATTGCCTGTCAGACTTGGGTTCACCTTTGTGACAGATGGTTCGAGCGACAGAGCCTGTACGAACGATGCATAGTCGATGGAGTCGTTCTCTGGCTGACAGTTGATGAGCATGAAATTGTCTTTGTAGTATTCGATGTCAGGCAGTTTGAAGTCTCCGTCGTCCAGACCTCCCCATCCCCAGTTGATGTGGTAGAATGGGTAGTTGTCGCCATCGGGGGTCATACCGTCGATGATGAATGCGTGACCTTCGTTGTCTTTGTTCGAACCTGCCAAAGGAATTGGACGTCCTGCAATGAGTTCCTGCATGATGAACTGATGAATGGTTGGTGTGGACATGCGATTGAACTCAATGGTTAAGATATCTTTATCGTATTTGAAATGCTTAATGAATGATGTGGCAGCATTGTTCAGCGATGAACTGCTGGCAGAGATGCCGTAGTCCATGTGTACGGATGCTCCTGTTGCGAACATCAGGTTTGAAACGGCGTCTGCCTGTTCGTCGTCATAGTCGCCGCTTGAATATGAGTCGAGCATGTTGTCCCATGAGAAGTAGATGGTGCTGAGATCTATGTAGATGGGGAGCTTGTTCTTCTCGGTCGTGTACGAGATGCTTCCGATTCCCACCTTTGGGTACTTGTAGAAGTTCATTATCTGGCTCATGGCGGTAGCTACACAACCGGTGATTGTCCGTTGGCCGTCAACGACTGGACAACGCTTGTTGAATGGGTAGCGTTGTGCCCATTGGGTGGTCAGCAGCTGATTCACTTTCTGCGGAGTCACCTCTGGAGCACGATAGAATTGGAGTTTGCGAGCCGCACCCGTCTGAAGAGCCTCTGCCTGTGCTGCATACGCTTTGATGAGTGCCTGAGCTTGAGGGGCCATGTCCTCGTATGCGAAACTGTTTTCGTTTGAATAAGCGAGTATTGGCGACATCCGCTTATCGCCCGACACCATCACGAAACAATGGCTGTTAGGGTAGGAGAGTACATAGAATGCCTCGCCAAGCCCCATTCCGAATGGCTTTGCCACGATTTGTGAAGCACGGAGGGTGGTTGCTGCCTCCATCGGAGGAGCCATCTTTCTTCCGTTTTTGGCGATGCGGTTCTGCAGATGCTCTGTAGCAATACTCATCACTTCGTCTATCGAACGCTGTTGTGCAAAAGTCAAGATACTTGACATGATGAAGGCGAATGTAAGCCCGAATCTCATAAATCTATTCATAGTTGTTATCTTTTTCGTTTTTATCTTAGTTTATGGTAATTCGAAGAATGTGGTGAATGCGCGGCAGACGTATTCTTGGTCCTTCACGCAGATGGTCTCGCGAACGCTGTGCATGGCCCACATCGGATTGCCCATATCGACGCCACGCATTGGCATCTGTGAGGTGAGAATGTTTCCGAGTGTACTTCCGCCTGGGCTGTCGCTGTGGTTGACGAAGTATTGTACGGGTACGCCTGCTTTCTTGCACACCTCTGCAAATACGGCAGCGCTCTCGGCATCAGTCACATATTTTTGGTTCGCATTGATTTTGATGACTGGTCCGCCTCCCATCACTGGATGGTTGGTCGGATCGTGCTTCTCTGTGTAGTTGGGATGAAGGGCATGAGCCATGTCGGCACTGATCATGAACGAGCGTTCGATGGCTCTGAAGAATCCGTCCTTGATGCCTTCCTGCTCGCTGATGCGTTGCATGAGGTTTCTCAGCACAGGCGATGCTGCACCTTGTTTCGTTCCGCTTCCTGTCTCTTCGTTGTCGAATATGGCAAGCACTTGCGTCATGTCTGTCGTCGTTGAGTACAGCAGGGCATAAAGACCGGCATGTACCATCGCAAGGTCGTCAAGGCGTCCGCAGCTTACAAACTCTTCGTTCATACCCGTCAGGACAGCCGGCTGGGTGTCGTAGAGCGAGAGGTCGAAATCTACGATGTCTTCTTTCTTGCAGTTCAGCTCCTCTGCGATGATATTCAGCAAGAGACCGCCTGCTTCTAACTCCTTATTTATAATACCCAGCACAGGCAGCATGTCTTTCTGCTTGCTGAGCGGATTTCCTTCGTTTACAGAACGGTTGAAATGAATGGCTAAGTGAGGAATGACGAGCAGGGGACGTTTCACCCGAATGCGACGAACGATGGGGTGGAGTGGGTTGTCGCTACGAAGCAACACACGTCCTGCTACGCTGAGCGGACGGTCGAACCATGTGTAGAGAATCGGACCGCCATACACCTCTGTGTTCAGTTTCACCATACCGCCCTCACACTTCATCTCTGCATGGGGCTTGATGCGGAATCCTGGCGAGTCGCTATGCGCACAAATCAACTTGAATCCAGCCTCTGCTGTGGGCTTGTTGCCTATGCGGAACGCAAAGACGGCTGTGTTGTTTTTCGTCACATAGAATTGGTCGCCTGCTTTCAGCTCCGGCCATGATTCCTCCGCTTTGAGTTCCTTAAATCCGAAAGCTTTCAGTTGGGTTTCCACATACTCGGCAGCGAGGAAGTTGACGGGTGCGGCATCCATCAGTGTCATCAAGTCGTGAGCAATAGTGTTATTGGTTGAATTCATACGATTTTTGTTGTATTAATTTGGATTTGTTCTATTTTCATGAGCAAAGATACTACTAATTTGTGATTTAACCATGTAATTCTACATTTTTCTTCATTTTTTATCGACCTCTCATCGTTTTTCACTTTTTTTTACTATCTTTGCACATCAAATCCTTAAAATAACAGATTATGTTAACAGACGACAAACGACTCTATGTAGCTCATGGTTCGGAAGGACCAATCTATTTGTGTGGTAAGATGGCAAACCGTCACGGACTGATTGCAGGTGCCACAGGTACAGGAAAGACCGTCACCCTTCAGGTGATTGCTGAAACATTCTCCCAGGCAGGAGTGCCTTGCTTCATGGCCGATATGAAAGGCGACTTGTCGGGCATCAGCCAGACAGGCCAGATGTCGGGGTTTATCGAGAAGCGCTGTGCCGAGTTCGGAATCAATGATCCTCAGTTTCATGGCTGCCCCGTAACGTTCTACGATGTGTTTGGCGAGCAGGGACATCCCATGCGTACCACCATCTCGAACATGGGTCCCGAACTGCTTGGACGACTGCTCGACCTGAACGAAGTACAGACGGGTGTGCTGAACATCTTGTTTAAAGTGGCTGACGAGCGAGGTTTGTTGCTGATCGACATGAAAGACCTGCGTGCCATGTTGGGTTGGTTGGCCGATCATGCTGCTGAATACACGAAGACCCACGGAAATGTGTCTGCTGCCAGTGTGGGAGCCATTCAGCGTGCGTTGCTCGCGCTCGAGAACCAGGGAGCCGAGAAGTTCTTCGGTGAACCGGCATTCGACATTATGGATTTGCTGCAGTGCAATGCCGACGGAAAAGGTATGATGAACGTATTGGCTGCCGACCGTCTGATGCTCAATCCCAAAGTGTACTCCTCATTCCTCTTGTGGCTCCTCTCCGACCTCTATGTCCGACTGCCCGAAGTGGGCGACCAAGAGCTGCCGCGACTCGTGTTCTTCTTCGACGAAGCCCACATGCTCTTCACCGATACACCTAAGAGTCTGGTCGATAAGATAGAGCAGGTCGTTCGACTCATCCGCAGTAAGGGGGTAGGGGTTTACTTCGTTACTCAGAACCCTACCGACATACCCGACTCCGTACTTGCTCAGTTGGGCAACCGTGTGCAGCATGCCCTGCGAGCATTCACACCGAAGGAGCAGAAGAACGTGAAGGCAGCAGCAGAGACCTTCCGTGCCAATCCTGCATTCAAGACCGAGGATGCCATCATGGAACTCGGAACAGGCGAAGCCCTCGTGTCGTTCCTCGACGAGAAAGGAACCCCCAACATCGTGGAGCGTGCAAAGATACTGTTCCCACTCAGTCAGATAGGAGCCATTTCCGAGTCTCAACGTGAGCAAATCATCAAGAGTTCACGCATCTATGGCCGCTATGACACGATGATTGACCGCGAGAGCGCATTCGAAGTCCTCTTGGCTGAGAGTGAAGCCGAAGCACAGGCACAGGCAGAAGCACAGGCTGCAGCAGAACAGGAGAAACAAGAGGCACAGGCAGCAAAAGAAGCAGAGAAGGCAGAAAAGGCAAAGAGCAAGAAGAAAAGCATCTGGAGCAAGATTGCAGGAGCCGTACTGACCAGCGTAGCAGCTGTCTTTGGAACCCATGTGGCGAACAAGGTGACGGGTACCAAGAGTCGCTCATCAGGCTCTATCACAAAGAAGGTAACCAAGAGTGCAGTCGGTTCTGCCACCCGTACAGCAACCCGTGAGTTGACACGCAGCATCCTCGGAAACCTGGTGAAATAAAGTCCTAGGCTTTAAGTCTTAAAGCCCTTAAAGTCCTTAAGGTCCTTAAAGATAGATTTCGTCACCCAAGGCGGCTTCTCCGAGCGCATGATGAGAGTTAGAAAGGAAAATAGAGGTTTTTAATGGTGGAGGAGTCCGCAGAGGTCCGTGTTGTATCAGTATGTCAAAGATCGCGCAAGCCGAATACAAAGCGAAAGCTCGCTTTAGGCTTTGTTGAGGCGCTACCGATTTTCGCGGTAACGCAAAGAACACGCAAGCCGAACACAGAGCAGAAAGCTCGCTTTAGGCTTTGTTGAGGCGCTGCCGATTTTCGCGGTAACGCAAAGAACGCTTTGTGTTAAGGAAGAGGAGAGCGTAACTACTCGTTTTTACTTCCGTTTTTAACAACTTGTTTTCAGGTTTCGATTCTGGCTGCCGGCTTCCGTCCTCTAGGCCTGATTTTTGTTCCCCTTAAGGGGAATTTTTGTACCGCTAAGGGCTGCAAAAATCTCGCTTGATTTTCACGGTGCAAAGTT